>Ga0181566_10002072_pt1 | contig 16567 bp, 14 predicted proteins | sample 101ome_15_FD_133762 | JGI IMG/M metagenome (GOLD analysis project Ga0181566, IMG submission 133762) | Coastal salt marsh microbial communities from the Groves Creek Marsh, Skidaway Island, Georgia - 101402AT metaG (megahit assembly) | ecosystem: Environmental > Aquatic > Marine > Intertidal...
AATATCGGGCGTCGAGCCGGTGATATAGACTTTTTCGCTCATCGGCAGCGGGGCGATGGAGGCATCATCCAAACGCGCCGCATCGCGCGAGAAACCGGCCTTCTTATCATTTGAGGTTTGGGCCTGTGACATCTCGTTTTGCGACATCTTGTTCTGTGACATGGTAACCGTCCTTGAGCTGAAGCTGGCTGCAACGGCAAGGGTGCATGAAACAGGCACTCCCTGCAGCGGCATAATCCGTAAACAGGTACAAAGGGTATGCTCTCACCGATCTTAAGCTCAATGCCGGACCCCCGTGCATGGCATAATCTAGTTTTTGCGATGCCATGGCGCAAGCGGGTCGGGCAAAAAACCGGTGCATCATTAACGAAAATACTTGAGTTGCCGAGTTTTTAATGGTTATCATTTATGACGCAGGCGTCATTTTTACCATGACGTATGAAATTTTGACCGGGAGTGGGTTATGAGCGAAGCGATTAAACAAGAAACCGTGCCGGGGCATAATTATGCCTATAATACGCCTTTGGAAGATTTGGATGTTTCCAATCCGCATCTCTGGCCGTCAGAAGAAATGTGGCCCATTTTTGAGCGTTTGCGCGATGAGGATCCGCTGCATTATTGCAAAGATGGCTGGACTTCAGAAGTGCGCACAGAAATGGATGAGCCCATCGGCCCCTATTGGTCGGTGACCCGCTATGACGATATTATGGCGGTCGATACGGATCATAAGCGATTTTCTTCCGAGCCGGCCATTGTGCTGCCCAATCCGGCGGCAGATTTTGAATTGCCGATGTTTATTGCCATGGATCAGCCCAAGCATGATGTGCAGCGCAAAACCGTGGCACCGATTGTTTCGCCCATGAGCCTGGCGGAAATGTCGACACTCATTCGCGAGCGCACGCAAAACCTGCTGGACACTGTGCCGGTCAATGAAGAATTTGACTGGGTCGATACGGTATCGATTGAGCTGACCACCATGATGTTGGCCACTTTGTTCGATTTCCCGTTTGACGATCGCCGCAAGCTGACCCGTTGGTCGGATGTGGCAACCGCCGGTCCGGAAACCGGTATTGTTGAGAGCGAAGACCAGCGTCGAGCCGAATTGATGGAATGTGTGGAATATTTCATGGGGCTGTGGCAACAGCGTGTCGGCAAAGACGGCCATGACCTCATCACCATGTTGGCCAATGGCGAAGAAACCAAAGATATGGACACAATGGAATATCTCGGCAATCTGATATTGCTGATTGTCGGCGGTAATGACACGACACGTAATTCCATGTCGGCTTCGATTTACGGCTCCAATTTGTTCCCCGCCGAATGGGAAAAAGTGCGTGCCAATCGTGACCTCATCCCCAACACGGTGGCCGAGATTATTCGTTGGCAAACGCCTTTGGCTTATATGCGCCGCACCGCTTTGGAAGATGTGGAAATGCACGGCAAGACCATTAAAAAAGGCGATAAAGTCGCCATGTGGTATGTCTCGGGCAATCGCGATGAGCGCAAATTCGACAATCCCAATGCGCTGGATTTTGAGCGCGCCAATGCACGCAATCATATTTCATTCGGTTTCGGCATTCACCGTTGCTTCGGCAATCGTCTGGCCGAATTGCAATTGCAAATATTGTGGGATGAAATGCTCAAGCGCTTCTCGAAAGTCGAAGTGATTGGCGAGCCGAACCGGAATATTTCCAGCTTTGTCAAAGGCTACACCAAAATGAACGTCATTTGCCGCGACTAGTCAAATGACATTATTGAATGATTGTAGCGGTAAAACCGCACTGATTACCGGTGCGGCCGGTGGCATTGGCCGCTCTTGTGCGCAAAAACTGGCCGAAGCCGGTGCCCGTGTTATCGTCACTGATATTGAGCAAGAAGGTTTGCAAAAAACCGTCTCGCTGATCACTGAGGCGGGAGGCAATGCGCGTGGCTTGGCGCAAGATGTTACCGACGAAAGCGTCTGGCAGGATATTATTGCCGATATAAAAGCCCATGAAGGGGCGCTGCATGTGCTGGTCAATAATGCCGGTATCGCCATCGGCATATCAATTTTGGAAATGTCGCTGGAGGATTGGCGGCGTCAAAGCGCGATAAATCTCGACGGTGTTTTTCTCGGCTGCAAACATGCCATTCCGCTTATGGCTGAAAGCGGGGCCGGTTCGATTATCAATATTTCATCGATTGCGGGCCTGCGCGGCGCGGCTGGCCTTGCCGGTTATTGCGCGACTAAGGGCGGGGTGCGGTTGTTTTCAAAATCCGTTGCCTCGGAATGCGCGGCGGCCGAATTGCCGATACGCTGCAATAGTGTGCATCCCGGCATTATCGATACCGATATTTGGGGCCGCGAGATTGCCGGTATTGCCGCCAATAATCCCGAGATGATGGCCGAAGGCGGCAATCGCATTGATATTAATCTGGTGGCGGCGGGTGTGCCGGGCGGCAAGCCGGGTCATCCTGATGATATTGCCAATGGTGTGGTCTATTTGGCCTCTGATGCGTCTTCTTATGTCAATGGTTCAGAGCTGGTCATTGATTACGCCCTGACGGCGCGATAGTCTGGTAATAGTTTTTTCTCACTTACGGGATGTGTTATGTCTGTTGATGGTATTTTTCCGGCCATGCCGGATGATATTTACCTAAAAGATAAGGGCAAGCCGGCTTGCCTTATTCGCGCACTAACAGCGGCCGCTCTGGCCGATTGGCGCGATACGCTGGCCGGCCCGCATTTGGCATGGATTGAAACAGCGCATTTCACCGCTGCAGCAGGTGACATATTACTGCTGCCCGACAGCGCGGGCGGTTTGGAAGCGGTTTTATTGGGGTTGGGGGCAACGCCCGATCCGATGGCTTTGGCCGCTTTGCCGAAAAAACTGCCAAGCGGTGCTTATCGCCTTGATGCGAAAGCACCTGCGGCGGTGCGCGAAATGGCCCCTTTGGCTTGGGCTTTGGGGACCTATGAATTTAAGTTTTATAAAAAAGCCGCGCCCAAAAGTGCCAAACCGAAAACCGACTGGCCGAAACTGGTGCTCGATAAAAATACCGATATGGCCCGCATTGACCGTCTCAATCGCGCGGTTTATTCGGCCCGTCATCTCATCAATACACCGGCAGCCGATATGGGCCCTGACGCATTGCAGAAAGTGATGGAAACGCTCGCCAAACGCCACAAGGCCAAATTGCAGGTGATTGGCGGCGATGATTTATTGGCCGAAAATTATCCGATGATTCACGCGGTCGGGCGTGCCGCACATGAAGCGCCGCGTTTTCTTGACCTTATTTGGGGTGATGCGACAGCGCCGAAACTGACGCTTATCGGCAAGGGCGTGTGTTTCGATACGGGCGGTCTCAATTTAAAGCCCGGCAATTATATGGATTTGATGAAGAAAGATATGGGCGGCGCGGCTTTGGCCATTGCGCTGGCCGATGCGGTGATGGATGCCGGCTTGCCGGTACGTTTGCGGTTGATGATAGGCGCAGTGGAAAATGCCATTGGCCCGAATGCGTTTCGTCCCGGCGATGTGTTGACCAGCCGCAAGGGGTTGAGCGTCGAGATTGGTAATACCGATGCCGAGGGGCGTTTGGTGCTGGCCGATATGTTGAGCGAAGCCGATGATGAAAGCCCCGATATGGTAGTGGATTTCGCCACTTTGACCGGCGCGGCGCGTGTTGCCATGGGGCCTGAAGTGACGCCGTTTTACACCCATAGTGACACGCTGGCCGCTGGGCTGGCAGAAGCCGCACAAGCCACGCATGACCCGCTTTGGCGCATGCCGCTTTGGCCCGGCTATGATGGCTGGCTCGACAGTTCCATTGCCGATGTCAGTCATATTTCATCTTCACCCATGGGCGGCTCCATCACCGCCGCCTTGTTTCTGGCGCGCTTTGTCGATAATTGCCCCGATTGGGTGCATTTCGATACTTATGCATGGAATTTGAAAGCGCGCGCCGGTCGTCCGGTCGGCGGCGAGGCGCAAGCCATTCGCGCGGTTTATCATTATTTGGAAGCGCGCTTTGCCGGTTAAGCCAAAGCCCGATCCGCGCCTTAATCCATGGCGCGATGATTTAGCGGCAGCGCATTTGCGCGGTGAAGTGGAAGCCCCGAAATTTGTCGACGGCACGCTCAAACAAGTGACCGCGCCGGTCGCCGCTTTGCGGCGCAGCCCGGCTGATGGCGCCATGCAAGACAGCCAGCTGCTCTATGGCGAGCTGTTCTGCATTTATGAAGAAAAAAACGGCTGGGCCTGGGGGCAGGCGGCGCGCGATGATTATGTCGGCTATGTGCCGAGCGCGGCTTTTGGTATGCCGCATGAGGTAAGCCACAAACTCACCGCGCTCAGAAGTTTTGTTTATCGCGCGGCCGATATTAAAAGTCGTCCGCTTATGGCGCTGTCATATGGTGTGCCATTGCCAGTGCGTGGCATCGAAAACGGCTTTGCCGAGTTGGCGACGGGCGGGTTTGTTTATGCGCCGCATATTGCGCCGCTTGATGCTTTTGAGGCCGATGCGGTGGCGGTGGCGCGGCGCTTTATCGGCGCGCCTTATTTATGGGGCGGACGCGAAGCCACGGGCCTTGATTGTTCGGCTTTGGTGCAACTGGCTTTGATGGCATGCGGCCAGGCCTGTCCGCGTGACAGCGATATTCAAGAGGCGGTTTTGGGTCAAGCGGTCAGCGCGCCCGCATATGGCGATATTGTTTTTTGGAAAGGCCATGTCGGTTTTATATCCGGTGACAATCTTTTGCTGCACGCCAATGCCCATCATATGGCGGTGGCACAAGAGCCGTTTGATGCCGCTTGCGCGCGCATTGAAGCCGCGGGCGGCGGCGATGTCACGGCCATTAAAAGGCTGTAAGCTTCACTAGCCGTCCAAAGCGGCGGCCAGCAGGCTTTTTGTATAGGCCTCCCGCGGGTGCGTAAAAATATCTTCGCTCGCGCCTTCTTCAATGCATTGACCGTCTTTCATCACCATGACGCGATGTGCAAGCGCGCGCACCACTTTCAAATCATGGCTGATGAATAAATAAGTCAGGTCGTTTTCGCCCTGCAAGCGGCGCAACAATTCGATGATTTGCGCTTGCACCGAGCGGTCCAGCGCGCTGGTCGGCTCATCCAAAACGATAAATTGCGGCTCTAAAATCAGCGCGCGGGCAATCGCAATGCGCTGCCTTTGACCGCCTGAAAACTCATGCGGATAGCGCGTTGCCATGGACGGGTCTAATTCCACCTCACCCATCATCGCATCGCGCCGCTCTGCCATATCGGCCGCGCTCAAATGCGGCTCGTGCAGTCTCAAACCTTCAAGAATAATATCACCGACACTCATGCGCGGGCTCAGTGCGCCAAATGGGTCTTGAAAGACAATCTGCATGTTTTTGCGGAGTTTGCGCCGCTTCTTCCGCGACACACCGATAATCTCTTGCGCGTTAAACTTTGCCTGGCCGGTCGCGGCTTGCAGCCCCAAAAGCGCGCGCCCCAAAGTGGTTTTGCCAGAGCCGCTTTCGCCGACAATGCCCAAAGTTTCGCCTTTGTGAATGGTAAAGCCCATGTCGGTGACTGCTTTCACATGGTCCCTTGTGCGCCGCAAAAGTCCAGTTTTCACGGGGAACCAAACGCGCAAATCTTCTGCCTCGACCAATATGTCTTGTGCGGTCAGTGGCGACGCATGGCCATGCGGTTCGGCATTGATGAGTTGTTGGGTATAAGCGTGTTGAGGCGCATTAAAAATATCATCAACCGCCCCGTCTTCGACAATATCGCCATCTTGCATGACATAAATCCGATCAGCCATTTTCTTGACCACGCCCAAATCATGGGTGATGAGCAGTATCGACATGCCGAACTCGCTTTGCAATTCTTGCAGCAGGTCGAGAATTTGCTTTTGAATGGTCACGTCAAGCGCCGTGGTCGGTTCATCGGCAATAAGCAAATCGGGCTGGTTGGCCAGCGCCATGGCAATCATCACGCGCTGTCTTTGCCCGCCCGACAATTCATGCGGCAAGGCTTTCAAACGCTTTTCCGCATTGGGAATGCCGACACGCGTCAACAGACGCAAGGTCTCGGCGCGCGCGGTGGCGTGGTCCAGCCCTTGATGCATTTCAATGATTTCCGAAACTTGTTTTTCAATCGAATGCAGCGGATTGAGCGATGACATGGGCTCTTGAAAAATCATCGAAATGCGATTGCCGCGCACTGAGCGCAGCATATGGTCCGGCTGGGTCATCAGATCGACATCGTTAAAATAAATTTTACCGCTCTCGTGAAAGGCTGTCGGATAGGGCAGCAATTTCAAAATCGACAAAGCGCTGACCGATTTTCCCGAGCCGCTTTCACCGACCAGGCCGACCGTCTCGCCACGGCCGATATGAAACGACACTTTATTGACGGCAGTGGATTTTTGCCCGTCTGAAACAAAGCCCACTGAAAGCGCTTCAATGTTCAATAGTTTGCTCATCACCGCCTCACATCAGCGTCTTCCGCGGGTCAAAGGCATCGCGCACCGCCTCGCCGATGAAAATCAGCAGGCTCAACATAATGGCAATGGTGAAAAACCCCGATAGGCCGAGCCAGGGCGCTTGCAAATTGGCTTTGCCTTGTGCCAGCAATTCTCCCAAAGAGGGTGACCCGGGTGGCAGACCAAAGCCCAGAAAATCGAGCGAGGTGAGGGTGGTAATCGACGCGTTCAAAATAAACGGCATGAAAGTGAGCGTTGCCACCATGGCATTGGGCAGTAAATGGCGGCGCATAATGGTAATATTGGAAACCCCCAAAGCGCGCGCCGCTTCGACATATTCAAAATTACGCGCGCGTAAAAATTCGGCACGCACCACGCCGACCAATGCGACCCATGAAAACAGCAATAATATGCCGAGCAAAATCCAAAAGCCCGGTTCGATAACGGCGGCAATGATGATCAGCAAATAAAGCGACGGCACAGAGGTCCATATTTCGATAAAGCGTTGCATGGACAAATCGGTCCAGCCGCCGAAATAGCCCTGCACGGCACCCGCCGCAATGCCGATAAGCGAGGAGGCAATGGTCAAAGCCAGACCGAATAAAACCGAAATGCGAAAGCCGTAAATCAACCGCGCCAGCACATCGCGGCCTTGATCATCCGTGCCGAGCCAATTTTCAGCGCTGGGCGGGGCCGGAGCCGGGCGGTCAAGATTGAGATTTATCGTGTCATAGCTATAGCGCAGCAGTGGCCAAATAATATAACCGTCCTTCTCGCCGTTCTCGCCTTCAATCAAGGCAATAACAAACGGGTCGCGATAATCGGCCTCGGTGGCGAAGTCGCCGCCAAATTCGGTTTCCGCATAGGCGGTGAAAACCGGCATGTAAAACGCCCCTTCATGGCGAATGAGCAGCGGTTTGTCATTGGCCAAAAACTCGGCAAATAGGGTGACGAAAAACAAAATGCCGAACAGCCAAAGCGACACAAGTCCGCGCCCATTGGCCTTGAAATTGCGCCAGCGTCGTTGATTGAGTGGCGAGAGGCCAGCCATCAGCCTTGCCCTCGCGCTTCAAAATCAATTCGCGGGTCGACCCACATATAAGTCAGGTCGGACACCAAAGTGACGAGTAAGCCGATAAGCCCGAAAATATAAAGCGAGGCAAAGACCACCGGATAATCGCGATTAATGATGCTTTCATAGGAAAGCAGGCCCAGCCCGTCGAGCGAGAATATGGTTTCAATCAATAAAGAGCCGGTGAAAAACGCGCCGATAAAAGCGCCCGGAAATCCGGCAATGACAATCAGCATGGCATTGCGAAACACATGGCCGTATAGAACGCGCGTTTCATCCAGCCCTTTGGCGCGCGCCGTGACGACATATTGTTTTCTTATTTCATCAAGGAACGCGTTTTTGGTCAAAAGCGAGGTGGTGGCAAAACCGGCGATCGTCATGGCAATGACCGGCAATGTGATGTGCCAGAGATAATCGCCGATTTGCGCCAGCGCTGACAATTCGTCGAAATTATCCGAGGTCAGACCGCGTAAGGGAAACCAATCGAGATAAGAGCCGCCGGCAAACAGTACAATCAACATGACGGCGAATAAAAAGCCCGGAATGGCATAGCCGACAATAATCACCGCCGAGGTCCAGACATCGAAACGCGTGCCGTCGCGCCGCGCTTTGGCAATGCCCAATGGAATGGAAATCAGATAAGTCAGCAGCGTCGTCCAAAGCCCCAAAGTGATGGAGACCGGCAGTTTTTCCATGATTAAATCGATAACGGGAATATCGCGATAATAGCTTTCGCCGAAATCAAAGCGCGCATAATCGCCGACCATTTTGAAAAACCGTTCATGCACCGGTTTATCGAAACCAAATTGGGCTTCCAATTCGGCGATAAATTCAGGGTCAAGCCCCTGCGCGCCGCGATATTTGGAATTGACCGCCGCTTGCGCCGCCGTATTGGTGCCCAAAGTGCTGCCGTCTTGCGCGCCGGTAAAGCGCGAAGTCGCGCCGACATCATGGCCCTGCAATTGCGCAATCACGCGCTCCACAGGCCCGCCCGGGGCAAATTGCACAATGGCAAAGCTAATGGCCATAATGCCGAAAATGGTCGGCACCATAAGCAAAAGGCGGCGAAGAATATAGGCGGCCATATTATTGTTTTTCCTTCCACCAAATGGTCGGGAAACCGAGCCCGTATTTCGGCATATTAGCGGGACGCACCAGCCCCTGCCAATAGGCCAGTCGCTCATGCGGGGCGTGCCATTGCGGCATGATATAATGGTTGGAAATCAACACCCGGTCCAGCGCCCGCGTCGCAGTGACCAATTCTTGCCGCGAGCGCGCAAAAATAAGTTTTTCAATCAGCGCATCGACCGCCGCGTCTTTAATGCCGATATAATTGCGCCCGCCCGGGCGGTCGGCGGCGGCTGACGACCAATAATCGCGCTGCTCATTGCCGGGTGACAAGGATTGCCCGAAGCTCATCACCACCGCGTCAAAATCATAATTGGTGACGCGGTTTTGATATTGCGTCGGGTCAATGCTGCGCATTTTCGCCTCAATGCCGAGCTTGGCGAGGTTTTTAATATAGGGCGCGACAATGCGCTCAAAGGCCGGCTGCACGAGCAAAAACTCAATGGTGAAAATGACCCCGTCTTTTTGCAATTTGCCGTCTTGAATGGTCCATCCGGCTTTTTCAAACAGCGCGCGCGCCTTGCGCAAATTTTGCCGAATATTGCCGCTCGCATCACTCACCGGATTGTCAAATAGCGGGTCGAAAGTCTTGACCGGCAGTTTATCGCGCAGCGGCTCAAGCAAGGCCAGTTCCTCTTTTGATGGTGGGCCGGACGCGGCCAGTTCCGAGCCCTGAAAAAACGAGCCGGTGCGCGCATATTGGCCGTAAAACAAATTCTTTTTGGTCCATTCAAAATCATAAGCCCAATTAAGCGCTTCGCGGACATGGATATTGTCAAAACGCGGGCGGCGCAAATTAAAGACAAAGCCTTGCATGCCGGCCGAGTTTTCCAGCGTCACCGTCTCTTTCACCATGGTGCCGGATTTGACGGCAGGCGTGTCATAGCCGGTCGCCCAAACGCGCGAGGAGAACTCGCGGCGAAAGTCAATTTCGCCCGCTTTCAGCGCTTCAAACGCCACCGTGTCGTCGCCGAAATAGACATATGTCACGCGGTCAATATTGTTTTTGCCGATATTGACGTTCAAATCTTTGGCCCAATAATCAGCACGGCGCTGATAGGTGATGGCGCGTCCGGCATCGAGTTTGGCGATTTCATATGCACCCGATACGGGCGGGATGTCCAAACTGGTCTCGGCCAAAGAGCGCCCCTCAGCATTCCAATAGGCTTTTTTCAATATCGGCAATTGCCCCAAAATCATCGGCAATTCGCGATTGCCCTTTTGCCCGAAGCGAAAGGTAATTTCGTGCGGACCGGCAATATCATAGCCGACCACATCGGCATAATAGGCGCGGTAAAAAGGATGCGCTTTTTTCAAAGCGGTCAGCGAAAAGGCAACATCATCGGCGGTGATGGGGCTGCCATCTGAAAATTTCGCGTTTTTATTGAGACGGAAGCTGACGGAGGAATAATCGGCCGCATGTTTCACCGCCTCGGCAATCAGCCCGTAACCGGCGCTTGCCTCATCGAGCGAGCCGGTCATCAGCGTGTCATGAATGAGCCCCAAACCACTGGCCGCATTGCCCTTAATGGTAAATTGGTTGAGATTGTCGAAAGAACCGATGGCGGCAATGCGCAGGCTGCCGCCTTTGGGCGCGCTTTCATTGACGTAAGGGAAATGGGCAAAGCCGCGTGGTAATTCCGGCTTGCCGAAAAGCGACAAGCCGTGCTGCCAGTCGGCGGCAAATATCGGGCTCATAAGGCTGAGAAAAAGCGCTACGGTTTTGAGGCAATTTGCGACAGGCGGCGGCACGGACATGACATCTCCAAATCGGACGATAAAATCAGACGAAAGCCACCTATCGAAGCAAAAATAAAGGCCGCGCACAAGCTGATGTGTCGCGGCCTAAAAAGAAAAACAGGCTTATTTCAGGCTGTCGAGATAGGCGATAATATTGGCGCGGTCTTTGGCTTTGCGCAATCCGGCAAAAGCCATATTGGTGCCGGCCGCATATTTTTTCGGATTTTCCAGAAATCCGTTCAGCGCCTCATAATCCCACGCACCGCCCATATCGGCCAAAGCGCCGGAATATTTAAAGCCGCCATATTGGCCAATCGTGCGGTCAACAATGCCGTAAAGGGCAGGGCCGATTTTATTGGCGCCGCCCGGCTCAAAGCTGTGACAGGAGACGCATTTTTTCGCCACTTTAATGCCCTTATCGATGGAGGCGGTGGCCAGCATATCGGCAATCGGCACAACTTCTTCGGCCACGGCAGCAACCGCTACCGCGCCTTCTTCTTCTACCCCTTCCACCACATAGGCTTCCGGATTGGCCGGTGCCGGGTCAAACATAATGGCACCGAGGTTTTGCACACCGAGATATACCAGCAAGGTAAACAGCACCGCGCCGGCGATTTTATTGAGTTCAAAACTATCCATTAAGTCCCCCAAAATGCGAAAGGAAGAGCCGCATGGCGACCCTGAATGTCGCCGCACTTTACGCAATTTCTGCTGCCAACCCCATTGTTTCCGCTTGCGGCCTAGCGTCGCACAAATTAGGAAGAGATTAGGAAAACAAACAGTGAGTCGCAATGGCGGAGAAAAAGCAAATGGTGGGCGAAAACCCGATAATTTTAATACCGGCACGCATGGCCTCAACGCGCCTGCCAAACAAGCCTTTGGCACAAATTTGCGGCGTGCCGATGATTGTGCAAGTGCTCAAACGCGCGCAGGAAGCCGATTGCGGTCGTGTTGTCGTGGCGGCGGCTGAGCAAGAAATTGCCGATGTGGTGGCCGATGCAGGCGGCGAAGCGATTTTGACCGACCCGGATTTGCCGTCCGGCTCTGACCGCATTCATGCCGCGCTCGAAACCGTTGATGGCGATGGCGCGCATGACGTTATCGTCAATTTGCAAGGCGATTTGCCGAGTTTGGCGCCGAATTTGGTGCGCGATTGCCTCGCTGCATTGGACAGTGCGGATATGTCGACTTTGGTCGCCGAAATCAGCGATCCTGAAGAGCGCGACAACCCCAATGTGGTGAAAGCGGTATTGTCTGTGACCAGCGGCAAAAAAGCCCGCGCACTTTATTTCACCCGCGCCACAGCGCCCTCCGGCGATGGGCCGCTTTATCACCATATCGGCATTTATGCCTATCAACGCGCCGCTTTGGATAAATTTGTCGCTTTGCCGCCATCGCCGCTTGAACAGCGCGAAAAGCTCGAGCAATTGCGCGCATTGGAAGCCGGGTTCACCATTAATGCCGCGATTGTTGACACAGTACCGGTCGGGGTGGATACGCCGGAGGATTTGGCGCATGCCGAAGCCGTGCTAAAAGAACAATCACTATGAGTAAAATCGCTTTTCAGGGTGAATTGGGCGCCAATAGCCATATTGCCTGTGTCGACACTTATCCCGACATGGCGGTGATGCCGTGTGCCAGTTTCGATGACGCCTTTGCCGCTTTGCGCGACGGTTCGGCGCAGCTGGCCATGATGCCGGTTGAAAACACGGTGGCCGGTCGCGTCGCCGATATTCATCGGCTTTTGCCCGGTTCCAAGCTGTATATTGTAGGTGAGCATTTCATGCGCGTAAATCATTGTCTGTTGGCCTTGCCCGACACTGATGAAGCCGCTCTGACCCATGTGCACAGTCATGAAATGGCGCTCGGCCAATGCCGTGATTTAATTGCCGAATTGGGGCTGACCCCGCAAGTGGCGGCCGATACGGCGGGCAGTGCGCGCGATTTGGCGGCAGCGAAAACGCCCGGCCATGCCGCCATTGCCTCAAAATTGGCAGCCGAAATTTACGGCCTTAATGTGCTGCGCGAAAATATTGAAGACAGTGCCAGCAATACGACACGCTTTCTCATCATGTCAGCCAGCCCCGATGATGCCGAGCCGGATGAAGAAAATGTCATGACCAGTTTCATTTTCCGTGTGCGCAATGTGCCCGCCGCGCTTTATAAAGCGCTCGGCGGCTTTGCCACCAATAAGGTCAATATGACCAAGCTTGAGAGCTATCAGCCCAACGGTTTTCTGGCGACGCAGTTTTACGCCGATATTGAAGGCCATCCGGAAAGCGAGCCGGTGCGCCAAGCTTTGGAAGAGCTGAGCTTTTATTGTTCCGAAATGGATATTTTGGGCGTCTATAAGGCGGCACCGGAACGCGCCGCTTTGCAAGACAGCTAGCCGCTCTTATCGGCCTTCTGCAAAAGCCTGCATCAATTGAAAAGCAATGGCCATTTGCGGCGGCACGCCGAGCGGGCCGTCACCGCGCATGGATGAGATGACATCATCGCGGCTGACCCAGCGCGCTTCTTCCAATTCGACCTCATCGACGCTGACCTCCAGCGAGCTTGCTTCGGCAAGACAGCCAATCATTAAAGAGCCGGGAAACGGCCAGGGCTGCGTGCCGAGATAGGTGACATGATTAATCTCAAGGCCTGCTTCTTCCTGCAATTCGCGCGCCACTGCTTCTTCAATGGTTTCGCCCGGTTCCATAAACCCGGCCAAGGCGCTCAACATGCCCTCGGGCCAACCGCGCTGGCGCCCCAATAAGCAATGCTCGCCATAAGTGGCCAGCATAATCACCACCGGATCGGTGCGCGGAAAATGCTCGGCCCCGCAATTGCCGCATTGGCGCTTATAGCCGCCTTCCAACATTTGCGTGGGACTGCCGCATTGGGCGCAAAAACCGTGCCGCAAATGCCAATCCAACATGCCTTTGGCTTGCGCCAAAATCGCCAATTCAGTGCGCGCCATATCGCCGGCTGCCGCCAAGGCACGCAAATCTTCAAATTGCCCCATGCCTTTGAACGGGCCGAATTCTTCGGGGCTGCTCATATGGCTGATATCGGCGGCAAAAAGCGGTTTGCCGCGGCGATTAAGCCCTAAAAAAACCACCGCCATATCATCGCGCCACGCCTCGCCAAAAGCCGCTTTCGGCAAATAGCCGACATCGCGCCCGTCGCCCGCTTGCAGTTCCGGCAATACCAAAGGCTGCAAATTCCACAATGGCACAATCAGCGCCGCGTCGCTGGCCAATTGTGCGGCCAGCCAATCAGCATTGCCGCGTTGATGACCGGCACGGTCGAGCGGATTATTGGCAAACATGATGGGGTTTTCCGGCAGCGCCATAAACTCTCTCCTGTCAAATAGCGGGCACAGTGCCATTGCATTCTATCCCCGTCAATCATCGCCCAACATGTGGCAAAAAAGCTGTATCGACGGCTTGCCTCTGCTATAAGGAAGGGGAGAGATTGGCGGCAGACGCATCCCTCGCCAACTGGGTCAGATCCGGAAGGAAGCAGCCCTAACGAGTTCGGTGCGGGTTGCCTGTCCAGTCTCTCACCTCTCATGCCGCGGACCGAACCATTGGGGTCCCGAGGCGGCAATGATGATTGATACGGGCAGCTTTGGGGCACAAATGACAGAACAAACAGAAAATAATACTGCTCCCGAGCCGACCGAAGAACATGTCGATTCCGAACTGCAAGATGAGGGCGCGCAAGCGCCGGAGTTTACCGCCGATGCGCCGGGGTTCGATATGCTGGCCGATGCCGATGCCGATAATGAAGTCGAAAATGACGCCGCGCCAATAAGTGGCGATGACGGCAGCTATAAGGTGCTGGCGCGCAAATATCGACCGCGCAATTTTGACGATCTCATTGGCCAAGAAGCCATGGTGCAAACCCTGACCAATGCGTTTGACAGTGGCCGTATCGCGCATGGCTTTATGTTGACCGGCGTGCGCGGGGTCGGCAAAACCACCACGGCGCGCATTTTGGCGCGCGCGCTGAATTATCAAACCGAAGCGATTAATGCGCCGAGCATGGCATTGCAAGAAGATGGCGCGCATTGTGAAGCCATTATGGATGGCAGCCATGTCGATGTCATTGAAATGGACGCCGCCTCGCGCACCGGCATTGGCGATATTCGCGAAATTATCGACAATGTGCGCTACACGCCGAGCGCCGCGCGTTTCAAAGTCTATATTATTGACGAAGTGCATATGCTGTCGAAAGCCGCCTTCAACGGATTGCTGAAAACGCTGGAAGAACCGCCGGCGCATGTGAAATTCATTTTTGCGACGACGGAAATTCGCCAAGTGCCGGTCACCGTATTGTCGCGCTGCCAGCGTTTTGATTTGCGGCGCCTGACATTGGACGATACGCAAACCCTTTTGAACCGCACCTGCAAGGCTGAAAATGTCAGCCTGCCGGAAGAAGCGTTAAAGCTGATTGCGCGCGCCGCTGACGGTTCGGCGCGCGATGCGCTGTCTTTGCTGGATCGCGCCTTGGCGCATATTGACCCGGCCGGCGATGGCGCGGTCGACGAGGCGACCATGCGCGCGCTTTTGGGGCTGGCCGATCGCGGACGCATTTTCGATCTGTTTGATTTGGTGATGGCCGGTTCGGTGAGCGCGGCTTTGGACGAGTTTGAAGCGCAATATGTGATGGGCGCTGACCCGACGGTTATTCTGGCCGATATGGCCGAACTGACACATTGGCTGACACGGCTGAAATTCGTGCCGGCCGCGCAAGAAGATATTACTTTTTCGGCGCAATTGCGCAGTCGCGGCGTGGAAGCGGCAGAAAAATTATCGACCCGCATTTTGTCGCGGGTTTGGCAGGTTTTGCTGGCCGGCACGGATGAAGCGGCGCGTGCCGCCAATGCGCGTGCAGCGGCGGAGATGGTGCTTATTCGATTGGCCCATCTGGCCGATATGCCGTCGCCCGAAGAGCTCATCAAACAATATGACAGCGCGCCATCTGCCGCCCCTCCGTCAGCGCCGCCAAGTGATGGCGCGGCAGTGACGGGCGATAGATCGCCGGTGTCACATGATGGCGCCGCCGCGCCGCGTGCGGCCATTGCGCCCGAAGCGGCACAAGAAACGGCCCAAGAAATGGCCCAAGAAATGGCAAGGCATAGCGCGCCGGTATTGCAAAATTTTCAGGCCGTTGTCGCTTTGGCGGCAGACAAGCGCGATATTGGCTTGAAGCATGCGCTTGAAAACGGTGTGCATTTGGTGGCGTTTGAAAGCGCGGCAGGCACGCGCGCCGGACGCATCGAATTGCGCTTGGCCGAGGGGCAAGACAATATTGCGCAAGATTTGACACGCAAATTGCGTGAGTGGACGGGGCAAAATTGGGTCGTGTCGCTGTCGCAAGAAGGCGGCGCGGCAACGCTCGGTTCGGTGAAACAAAGTGCCGCCGACCGCCGCGAAGAAGCGGCATTAAAAGACCCGTTTGTGCAAGCGGCCTTATCGGCTTTCCCGAAAGCCGAGATTGTTTCCATCAGTGATTTTGAAGCCGCACTGCCGGTCGATGATGGCGAGACCCCTGATATGGACGGCGATTAGGCGCGCTATTCATGGCCGGGGCGGAAATTGAAAATTTGGTGAAATTGCTGGCGCGTTTGCCGGGGCTGGGGCCGCGTTCAGCGCGGCGCGCCGTCTTGCAAATGATGCGCCGCCGCGAAACCCTGCTCGACCCGCTCAGCGAGGCATTGATGGTGGCGCGCGATAAAATCGTCAGCTGCACCATTTGCGGCAATATTGATACGCTGTCGCCCTGCACTATATGCGCCGATAGCCGCCGCGATGTTTCGGTTTTATGCGTGGTTGAAGATGTCGGCGATTTATGGGCGCTGGAGCGCGCGCAAGCGGTCAAAGGGCGCTATCATGTTTTGGGCGGCACTTTATCGGCGCTCGACGGCATCGGCCCTGATGATTTGAATTTGGGCGGGCTGAAACAACGCTGCGCCGATGATGCTGTCAGTGAAATCATTCTCGCCACCAATGCGACGGTGGAAGGGCAAACCACGGCCCATGTCATTACCGATATGTTATCCGATTTGGATGTTACCATTACGCGGCTGGCGCATGGCGTGCCGGTCGGCGGCGAATTGGACTATCTCGATGACGGCACTTTATTGGCTGCCATGAAGTCGAGACGGTGAAGGCGCGCTGATAGGCG
>Ga0181566_10002079_pt1 | contig 16507 bp, 9 predicted proteins | sample 101ome_15_FD_133762 | JGI IMG/M metagenome (GOLD analysis project Ga0181566, IMG submission 133762) | Coastal salt marsh microbial communities from the Groves Creek Marsh, Skidaway Island, Georgia - 101402AT metaG (megahit assembly) | ecosystem: Environmental > Aquatic > Marine > Intertidal zone...
CTCTTCGTGAGCGCACTCTCCTTCTCCAGCCGACGTGCTGATGACGAAGAAGACGTGGAAGCCATGGTCGACGACGATGCTGCCGTCAGCCCGGTGATCGCTACCATCCTGATGGTGGCCATCACCGTCGTGTTGTCCGGTGTCATCTACGTCTGGGCTTCCAGCTTGGCCGAGACCGACGTCAAGGGCGTTCCTCGTATGACGTTTGACATCGAGGATGTCAATGCCTTGGACTCCGATGAAGGCCACTGGCAAATTCGTGTTTCACAGACACAAACTCCGCTTGCGACACAGGCAGTTGAAGTGAGAATCCTTTACACCAACTCCACTGGCGCACTGGTGACGCACACAGCGAACCTCGGCGACAGTTCAGGTGTTTACGGATTCAGTCCAAGGAACAGTGATAGTTTCGTCACCTTTGTAGACTCTGTGTCGATTGAGGGTAGCGGCGAAGGCATCCGTTATGTCTCGACGTTCAACACTGGAGACACCATCTTCGTGCGTACACACGCTCCTGACGGTACACCTCTTGAAGGTGCAACCATCACGTTGAGCTACGCACCAATTGTTGGTAGCGGTGCGGTGTTGGCCAAGTGGGACAGCCTGGACTACGACAAGCGACCCTGAAACTAGGGTGAGCTAAAAGTGGCCGTCCTTTGGGTGACCGCCTCGGAGAGCGAGGTCCTTCGGGGCCTCGCTCTCCTTGGTGAGCTTGCGTACGGGTGAATACACCTGAGGTGTATACATGGGTGATGAACAACCACAGGTTGTGGTCTTTGACTGCGATGGAGTGCTCGTCGACGCCGTGAGTTCATGGCGAACCTTGCACGACTCGTTTGGTACGGACAACGCCGTGAACTTGAACCGGTTCATCCGGGGTGAGATCAGCGACGTCGAGTTCATGCGCTCTGACATCCAGATGTGGAAGGCGGTGAGAAACCCCATCCACCAGGACGAGATGTTTCGGGCCTATGCAGGCGTCAAACTGATGCCCGGTGCTCGTGAGTGTGTGAAACACCTCCAAGATGCAGGCGTTTTTGTCGCCATTGTCAGTGCTGGCGTAGATCTGTTTGTCAGTTCCATCGCGAGCATGCTGAAGGTTGACGATTGGATCGCCAACGGTTTGGTGTTTGACGACGACGGATTCCTGACCGATGAGGGCGTCTGCCGCCTTCATGCAACCGGGAAAGGGGCCATCATCGCCCGTCTTTTGGAAATGAACGGTTTTGATGCAAGCGATTGCGTGTCTGTCGGAGACTCGGAAATGGATCTGTCCATGAAGATCGAAGGCAGCCGCTTTATTGGATTCAATCCCACACGCGACAGTTCGAAAGAAGCGTTTGAACGGGAAGGCGTTCCAGTGGTCAACGTCAAGGACTTGCAGGCCATTCTTCCCTTGTTGGGCTTCGAGATACCCGGTCAATGAGTCGCCTAAGGTGTTTAATCCACCACCCCTTTCCCGCGTTCATGGCGAGTCCATGGTGCCGTCGGGAGGCTCGGCGAGCCGCTCTGGTCACCGTTCTGCTCGGTACGGTCTTCCTGTCCGGATGTTTGGGTGGCAGCAATGCGGGCCTTCCGGCCGAGGACGATGGTTCCCCCATCACCCTCACGGTATGGCACACCTTCGCCGCTGAAAGTAAAGAAGAGAACGTCTTCTTGGAGTCGATCAAAGCCTTTCAAGTGCTTTACCCCAACATCACGGTGGATGCTTCTCTGGTGCCCTTCGGTGACGCTGACAATTTGTTCATGACCGCCGCCCAAGGGGGTGAAGCACCCGATTTGATGCGTCTTTCGAGCGATCAATTGGGTGCCATCGGTGAGGTGCGAGTTGACGGTTTCCCGCTTTTAGAAGACCTTCGACCTCACCTCACACCGGCGCAGCGAGCACAATTCGACGAGCGGGCGCTTCATGCCATGCGGTACGACGATGCTCTGTACGGGGTGCCCTCGAGTCAAGACGCCCTTTCACTGATTTACAACAAGGCCATCTTTGACGATCGTGGTGTTGATTATCCCGATGATTCATGGACGCAACACGACCTTCTTCAAGCAGCTCAAACACTGACTTACCAAGACGTCCAAGGACTTGCTCTGCCCGTGAAGTCGGCGTATTGGTGGTTTGGCTTTCAAGCGGGCTGGGGTGGGTCGCTCTTCAATGAAACCGGTGTACCCACCCTGGATTCCAACGGTTCAGCTGAGGCATTGGATTGGTTGCTTGATTTGGAACTTGACCACGGGGTGGTCGCTACCGGCACCCAAACCGAGGGCATGAAAAATCAGTTTATCGGCTCGAAAGCCGCCATGATCGTCGACGGTCCGTGGAATTGGGCCACGTACGAAGCCAGCCGTTTGGACGTCGGACAGGCGATGCTTCCGCTTATCGACACAACAGGCGAGCGGGTGGCCCCCTTGGTCACCTACAAGGGATGGAGTGTGAGCAAACAAAGCCTCCACAAATTGGCGGCTACCGAACTTGCCCTCTACCTCTCGAGTGAGGAGGTTCAGAAGCAATTTGCCTTGGAGACGTACACGCTACCAACCCATCTTGACGTGGGGAACGACCAGGACGTGCTCGACGATGAGGTGTTGGCTGGCTTCATGGATCAGTTGAACGCCGGCACACCAGCCCCCACCACGCGTGGCATGGCACTGGTGTACGGGCCATTGGTCACCGCATTTGAGCAGGTTTACACCGGTACAGCGACCTCCGATTCGGCACTTTCCGGCGCAAATGCGGCCCTCATTGAGGAGATGAACGAGTTGGAGCGGGCCGCCCCTCTACCGGAAAACGAGGGCTATCGGACCATCACGGTAAACTTCAGTGCAGATGATTCGTCAACCTATACCGTTCGTGTTGACGGCATTGAACATTCGCAATTTTCAGCACTTAACCTCACGCCTTCGGCTTTGCCTGCTTACGATGCTTGTCTGGCCGATGGCGCGCAGATGGCCTATGTTGGGTCCACCTACCTCGTTCCGGATGATGCAAACCACATCGAGTGTTCCCTGCCGGGTATGGTGCCGGGGACGCTCCATCGAATCGAAGTGCAAGGGGAAACGGGCTTGCTGTTTCGGGAGGATCTTCGCACGGACGTGGGGGATGTTGTTCCATCGACGGGGGACAGCTCAGCCGTTCTGTTCGCTTTAGGAGCCATCGTCGTCTCTCTTGTCGCCCTGCTGAGTACAGGCCGATACATGGACGCCAAAGCCGGTCGGTTGCATGCTCGCTCGGCTCACGCATACATCGCACCGGCCATGCTGGCCCTTGCCGTCTTGACATTCTACCCGGTGTTGTACGGGTTCTGGCTTTCGTTCACCAACGCCGATGCAACACGGCTCGGTGACGAGTCGCTGATCGGGCTTGTCAATTTCGTTGAGGTGTTTACTTCATCCGGGTTCCTCCGTGTAACACTGTTCACGCTCGTGTGGACGGTGACCAACGTCGTTGCCCACGTTGGTTTGGGTCTCTTCCTTGCTCTTGTGCTGCACCGTTCGAACATTCGTGGAACCACCGTGTACCGCACGGTGTTGCTTCTCCCGTGGGCCATTCCATCCTACATTTCCGTTCTTGTTTGGAAGGGCATGTTCCAACCGGAGGGTCTGGTGAACGATGTATTGGGGACCGAATTCCAGTTTTTGGCCGACCCAACCGGGGCACAAATCGTGGTGATTTTCGTCAATATTTGGCTGGGCGTACCGTTCATGATGATGTCATTGAGCGGCGCTCTTCAGGCCCTCCCGAAGGAGATGTACGAAGCCGCCCAACTCGACGGGGTGCGTGCGTGGGACACCTTCCGTCATCTCACCTTCCCGAATCTCAAAAGTGCCCTTGTACCGCTTTCGTTGCTCGGTTTCATTTGGACGTTCAACATGTTCAACGTCATCTACCTGTTGACCGACGGTGGGCCAGACCTGTATTTCGGTGAGCCCGGACAAACGGACATTCTCATCACCTATGTTTACGATGTAGCCTTCCGGGATGGCGCGTACGGGGTGGCAGCAGCATGGTCCGTGGTGATTTTCATGATGCTGCTGGCGTTCTCTTGGACGTACATGAAGCGGACGAATGCAATGGAGGCGACGGTATGATCTCTCACGAAACGGTCCGTCGCTGGTACACGCCCGTTGAGGTTTCTACCCTCCGTCGATGGCTGCTGGTCAGCTCAGTGGTCAACGTGTTGTTGTTGTCCGTCGATGTCCTCCGTGGGGGGGAGTCCTTCCTTATCGGTGTCCTTGGTGTGGTGTTCATCGGCGCATTGGTCAATTCACTGCCGCAAGAACAGCATCCTTCCTCGAGAAATCAAGCCTTGGTGCTCGGCGGTGCTGTGCTGTTGTGCGGCTTGATTCGCCTGCTCTCCACGCCGATGAGCGTGTTTGACCTTTGGATGCATGCGTGGATGTTCGGCCCCGGTGCCCTGACCGTTCTCTGGGTGTCGGGTCGCCCCGTATCTGCATGGTCGACGCGTTCCCTGTCCGTTGGGGCCGTGGAATACGGACTGGCGCGAAATCAATCCCTTGGTCCACGATTCCAAGCGTTTGGTGCTCATCTCGTGCTCTTGCACTTCGTGGTCCTTACACTCCTCCCGTTGGTATGGATTTTCGACATCGCCCTCTCACCCGGCAACGCGCTCGGCGGTTCCCTGGGTGGGCCCTACACCACCGAGCATTTTTCCAACATGCTCGGCAGCGAAGCCTTCTGGACCTGGATGCGCAACTCACTCATTGTCAGCATCGGTACCACGCTGCTGGGATTGGTCGTTGCCATTCCGGCCGGCTATGCGTTCAGCCGTTACAAATTCACTGGACGCGACGTGTCCATGTTCGCCTTCTTGCTCGTGCAGATGTTTCCCGGCATCATCATCCTGGTGCCATATTTCTTGGTGATGAAATCCCTCGGTCTTCTCAACTCCCACCTCGGTCTCATCCTCGCGTACTGTGTGACGGCCCTTCCGCTGTGCGTTTGGATGTTGAAAGGTTTCTTTGACACGGTGCCAAGGGAACTTGAGGAGGCGGCGTTGTTGGACGGATGCAACCAATTCCAAGTCTTCACCAAAGTGGTGCTCCCCCTCTCAATACCTGCGGTCGCGGTGACGGCTCTGTTCAGTTTCCTTGCCGCATGGAATGAATTCCTGTTGGCCTTGACCTTCAACACGTCAAACGACATGTACACCCTACCGGTGGGCCTCGCTTCCATGATTTCCAGCACAGGTCAGGCTTGGGGGGATTTTGCAGCGGCCAGTCTCCTCGTGAGTCTGCCCGTTGCCTTGCTGTTCTTGTTCTTCCAGAAGTTCCTCATTGAGGGGCTCTCCGCTGGAAGCGTAAAGGGGTGAACCGCATGGTCAGTGTGAAATTTGAAGGTGTATCAAAACGGTATGAAGACGGCTTTGAAGCCGTTTCAGTTCTCGATTTAGAGGTTCAAGACGGTGAATTCTTGGTGTTGTTGGGCCCCTCGGGATGTGGAAAATCAACCACGCTTCGCATGCTGGCAGGCCTTGAGGAAGTGACAGAAGGAGCCGTGAGCATTGACGGCGTCGTGGTGAATCACCTTCCCGCCGGCGCTCGTGGGTTGGGGATGGTGTTCCAATCCTACGCCCTGTACCCGCACATGAGCGTCCGGGACAACATGACCTTCGGGCTGAGGATGGCCAAAGGAACCGACCGCCTTCCGGATAAGGAGATCGCCACCCGGGTCAACGAAACGGCGTCCATGTTGGAACTGAGCGACCACCTCGACAAGAAGCCCAAGGAATTGAGCGGGGGTCAGCGCCAACGTGTTGCGCTTGGCCGTGCCTTGATTCGCCGTCCCAAGGTGCTCTTGATGGACGAGCCACTGTCCAACCTAGATGCCGAATTGCGCCATCAAATGCGTCAGGAAATCCGTCGACTGCACGATGAACTGGGAACCACAACCATTTACGTCACGCACGACCAGATCGAAGCGATGACCCTTGCTGACCGGGTTGCCATTCTTAACAAAGGCGTCTTGCAGCAGCACGCCCCACCTCTTGAGGCCTACCGGCAACCCGCCAACGAATTTGTTCAATCCTTTTTGTGTCGCCACCTCGATGACTTGGTCGAGACGGCCAACACCTTGCTGCGTCCGTCAGAGGAGGGAGCCTGATGCTCAACCGTACGCCCACTGTGGTGCTGGTGGCGTTGTTGGTCGCTGTCGTGGTGTCGCCGTTGGTCGCCAACGATGCAGAGGCCGCCAACGGCCGGACGGGTGAATTCATCACCATCACGTACACGGGGAACGCCTCATCGGTTGAGCTCGTTGGTGAATGGAACTGGAGCGAAACCTTGGCGATGAACCGAAACGGCGATGTTTGGACGGTAGATGTAGAACTTTCCGAGGGCCTCTATTGTTACAAATTTGTCGTGGACGGCGTCTACATCTTCGATCCGAGCAACCCTGAGAGGGTCTACTGCGATGACATTGAGAATTCATTGCTTCGTGTCAACGACCATCTGCGTCCTCACTACACCGCATCCTTGACGGATGTTGCGTTGGAGGTCACGTACCACCCCGGTTCAACCGGGGCCCTCCACGACGGTGTACCACCAGCCCTCACGGGCGCAACATGGGATGATGCGACTTCCACCTGGTCGCTCCCACTCAGCGAGTTGGCGGATGGAAAGCATTCCCTGAAGATTGAGGGCTTCGACACCGAAGGGCATCCTGCATACGATTTGCTGGTGCCGTTTTGGACCGGTCCGCACGCAGATTTCGTTTGGGAGGATGCACTGGTCTACATGATCATGACCGACCGTTTCGTCAACGGAAACACCAGCAACGACGGTTCATCGACGGGTGCTGCACAGGGTGCGGACTGGCAGGGGGGTGATTTTGCCGGCGTGACGCAGATGATTCAATCGGGCTACTTTGCAGACCTCGGCGTCAATGCCCTCTGGCTGACGCCGTTTAACACGGCTGCGACAGGGACGGGTAAAGCAGCGGACGGCGTACACGACGTGTCTGCCTTCCACGGTTATTGGCCCACGGAGGCTCGTGGTGTTGAGCCGCGGTTGGGGACGGAGGCGGACCTCCACGCAATGATTGAGGCGGCCCACGAAAACGGCATGCGCGTGATGATGGACTTCGTGGTTAACCACGTTCACGAGGACCACGAATATGTCCAGAACAATTCGGATTGGTTCAACACCGGCTGCATCTGCGGCCAAGCGAACTGCGATTGGACGGAACACCGGCTTGACTGCCAGTTTACGGCCTACATGCCCGATGTCAATTGGAAGAGCCGTCAGGCCTCAGAGCAGATGATCGCCGATGCGCTGTGGTGGATGGAGACCTTTGACCTCGACGGGGCACGATTCGATGCTGTGAAGCACGTTGAGAACGTGGCGGTGTCCAATTTGGTTGCCCAAATCAACCAACGGTTTGAGACCGTGGGCAACGATGTCTACCTCAAGGGTGAAACCGCCATGGGATGGTCGGGTCATTCCCTTGAAGATAACCAAGGTCAGTACGGAGCCATCAACGCCTACATGGGTCAGGACGGGCTGGACGGCCAGGCCGATTTCGTTCTGTACCACGCCGTCGTGGACAACGTGTTCGTCTCCGGCAACGAAAACTACCAGCACTTGGATTACTGGACCAACCGCAGTCAGGACCAATACACCCCGGGTTCATTGATGGTCCCCTACGTGGGAAGCCACGATGTTCCTCGCTTGACCAGCCGCGCCGATACGGGCACAGGAGACGCCTACAATCAATGGGTTGAAGATGGCCTTCCCGGCCAACCAGGCGATGTTTCTGCCTATCATGCCGCCCTCCAAGCCTACGGTTGGTTGCTGACCACCCCCGGAGCACCCTTGCTTTATTACGGCGACGAATACGGTGAATACGGCGGTGCAGACCCGGACAATCGGCACATGTACCGCCATCAATCCATGTGGAGCGACCATGAATCTTCGTTGTACGAGAATATCTCGGCGCTCGGGCAACTCCGTCTTGAGTCCATTGCTTTGAGGCAGGGTGCCTACAGCACCCGACTGGCCATGCCCAATCTGCTGGCCTACAACATGACACATGACGAGCAAACCATGACCGTCGTGTTGAACCGAGGGGGTCCAACGCAGATGGACGGTTTCATCACCAACGATTCGGTACAGTTCGGCACAGGTCTGCTGGCCAATGGAACCCTCTCAATTCCACCGCATTCAGTCACGGTCATCGAACTTCACGCTCTGAATCAGAACGGTTCCTCCAACAACCAAACGCAACCGGCGGTGACAGGTTGCATGGACGATGAGGCCACGAATTACGATCCTATGGCGACCGAAGATGACGGCAGTTGTACCTACCCGCCCCCACCGACGTTGGGATGCACCGATGCAACCGCCGCGAACTTCAACGCAAACGCCACCCAAGACGACGGCAGTTGCACGTACCCAACGGATTCGGTCCCGGGCTGCACCGACAAGGCAGCGACCAACCACAACCCCCTCGCAACGCAAGATGACGGTACTTGCGCGTACGATGAGGTGGACAGCAACAGCACCGGGAACGAAACGGACAATACCACCGACGCTGGTTCAACGGCCAACGGGTCAACCACGACCGGTCAGACCAATTCAACCGATGAAAACATGAGCACGAATGAAACAGGGACGTACACCTGCGCTGGGTGCTGTGGAACGTCGTTCGAAGTCGAGTCGGAAGCCATGTGCCCGGCTGTGGACTGCGCACCCTGTGAAGACGACGAATCAACGACAGCCTCGGCCGGTGTTACAGCGCGCAACACGTTGCTTGCCGTCTCCATCGTGTTGGTGTTGTTGCTCGCATTGACGAGCCGACGTCCACCAAAACCAACCGAGGATGGCCTCGAGGCGATTGATGCGGCGAATGATGGCCCATCGGATCAAGAAAACTTGTCGTAAAAGTGCAGGTAATCAGCGATCATTCTCGTTCCAGTGAATCGCGCAGAGGTGGCGATGCTCGCTCGCATGAGTTTAGCCCAGCGTTCTGGCCCCTCGTCCCAACGCGGGAGAACTTCCCGCTCCAACAGGTTGTACATGTTCTCAGCATCCCGCACATCGTCCCGTTCATCCTCTGCCTTGCCGATGGCCCAACCGTTCACGCCGTGTTCGCAACCTTCAGGCCACCATCCGTCCAAGATGGAGCAATTTGGAACGCCGTTCATGGCGGCTTTCATGCCCGAAGTACCGGAGGCTTCCAGTGGTCGAATCGGGTTGTTCAGCCAGATGTCAACGCCACTGGTCATGGCGAGGCCGGTGTCCATGTCGTAATTCTCGATGAACGCTACGGGGATGTCGTCAACCACCTCCTCGGCCGAAGCAAAGATGTCTCGAATCAATTGCTTCCCTCCCTCGTCTTTGGGGTGAGCTTTGCCGCTGAACACGAACTGAATGCGATGGGCACCGATGGAGCGAAGCCGTTCAAGATCGCTGAACACGAGGTTGGCTCGCTTGTACGTGGCGAAGCGACGTGCAAAACCAATGGTCAATCGGTCTTCGTGGAGTTCAACGCCCGTCGAGGCGCGAACCAGTTCTCTCAACATGCGTCGGTTGGCATGACGGGCGTCCAACAGGGCCGCATCGGGCAGGCTACCGGCATAGCCGAGTTGACTTGGGTCGTCCCTCCAGCCAGGGAGGTGTGCGTCAAACAATCCAGCCATGTGCGGAGAAGTCCACGTGAGGTGATGTACCCCGTTGGTGATGGGGGCGATGTGGGTGCTTCCGAACATCGTTGAGGCCACCTGAGCGTTGAGGTTGGAGACCGCATTGACGGATGTCGACAGGGCCACAGCGAGGTGGGACATGGAGCAGCGGCGCCCTTGCTCGGTATCGCCGGCGTTTCGAACCAATTCCTCGGCATCGTTGGGCAGAAGGTCGCCGATGACGTCCCGGACCAGCGACCACTCAAATCGGTCGTGACCAGCGGGGACGGGGGTATGGGTGGTGAACAGCGTTCGCTGAGCGAGTTCATCCCTGCTCCATCCTTGACGTAGCATTTCGAGCATGGCGAACGTGCAGTGGCCCTCATTGAGGTGCATGCCTGCGAAATCATGGCCAAGAGATTGGAGTGCCCTGACACCGCCCACGCCAAGCAGGTACTCTTGGCGGACTCGCATTTCATCGTCGCCACCGTACAAACGGGCACCTAAACCGACCAATGGAGCGGTGTTGTTTGGATGAGCGGTGTCGAGGAAGTAGACCGGAACGACGTGGCCTGAAACGCCCACCACATCGGTCTTCCAGATGGTGGCAAAGAGCGTTTCACCGTCAAGAGGCAATTGGATGGTTTTCCCTGTATTCGTCAGGTGTTCAGCAGGGTCAATGGGAGCATAACTTTCGGATTGGACCCCGTCTTTGTCGAGGTGTTGCCGACCGTAGCCTTCTCGGTAAAGGAGGCTCATTCCCACCAATGGTAAACGGGCATCAGCTGCCGATTTCACGTGGTCACCTGCCAACACACCGAGTCCGCCAGAGTAGGTGTGAAGTTCGGACCAGAGCCCAATCTCTGCTGTGAAATAGGCGATGGATGGCATTGGGCCGGCCTATCAAATGTTGGGTTATGAGGTTCACGGTGAGCCATTCTTCTCTGGGAGGTCGCTCCATGAAAACGACCAATTCCAGTTGCCCGCAGAGGTGCCCGGCGTGTTCATCCTCGCTTCTTCGCCAAGGCCCAGCACATCTTGTAGCGGGAGGATGGCCATCGCCCCGTTGCTTTCTACTGCGAGGCGCATCAGGCCACTTGCAGGCGTTTCTTCGGGTTGGAGCAGGCTGCGAACACGGTGTTTCGTCTCCTCGTCAAGGGCGTCCCACCACCCCATCGTGGTGTTGTTATCGTGGGTGCCGGTGTAAACGACCTGATCGGATTCTATGTTTGCCGGATGATGGGGGTTGCTCGGGTTGCCGTCAAACCCAAAATGGAGAACCGCCATGCCCGGGAGTCGGAAGCGGCGGCGCAAATCAACCACCTCAGGGGGGATGATACCGAGGTCCTCTGCGAGGATGCGTCCGGGCGTGTTGCAACTCTCAATCAGGGCCTCCAGCAGTTCCTCTGCCGGACCTTCCTGCCATCGCCCATGCCGGGCATCCTCGTCACCCGTTGGGATGGCCCAGTTGGAGTGGACGGCTCGAAAGTGGTCGATTCTCACGATGTCAAACAACCTGAGCATGCGCTTCATGCGTTCCTTCCACCAACGCCAGCCCTCCCTTCTGTGAGCCTGCCAGCGATAGAGGACCGTTCCCCATTTTTGCCCTCCCTCGGAAAAATAATCCGGCGGAACGCCAGCCACGACCTCTGGCATCCCTTCGTCATCCAACTGGAAGAGATGGCGATGGGCCCACACATCAGCGGAGTCGTGAGCGATGAAGATGGGAAGGTCGCCAATCAGGGAAATCTCGCATACCCCTGCCCTTTGTTTGAGTTGACTCCATGCTGCCTGGAAGCGTTGTTGCTGGTCAACGTACATACGGGCCCGTTCTCGGTACTCTGCAAGGGCTGTTGGGTCTCGGTCCCGAAGTGGCGCAGGCCATTCAAACCAAGGCTGACCTTCATGAGCCTCCTTGATGGCTGCATACAAACTCCAATCTTCCAGCCAGTATGCGTCGTCTTCCATCGATGCCGGTGTGTCCTCCATCATCAATTCAGCCCACGCCGCAAACGCCGTCGGTGAAGCATACGGCGAGCCGTGCTCGTCAGGAGGGGTGAGGGGTAACAGCTGCCAGGCCACGTAGTCGTTCTCACTGAGCCAGTGAAGGAAGCGCTGAGCGGACGGAAGGTCTGTGCTGGGCAGCGAGGTGAGATGGCACAGAACACCTTTCCCTTCCATGCTCCTCTCATTGCGATAAAGCCTTTCAATATATCACGCCACGGATGTGTTATGCGCTCGAAGGCCGTGTTCCTCGTGCTGATATTTTTTGTCTCCATTTTTGCTGGTTTTGTCCAAGGACAGACTCCCGATGACATCACGGTTGACGGGGATTATTCGGATTGGGAGGCAGACACTCTCATGGCCACCGACAGCAGCGGCGTGGACTTTCGGCTGACCTGGAACGAGACCATGCTGTTCCTCGGATGGGACGGGACAGATTGGAAATCCACCTTTGAGGGAGCCGACCTGTTCGTTTACCTCAACACCACGGAGGGAGGCTCCGTACTCGCCAGGGATTGGGGTTTTGCTCACACCCTTCCCTTCGCCGCTGACCACGGTTTCGTCCTTGAAGATGACACGTACTACAACCACATCGCCTACGACGGTACCTCGTGGAACGACCAGTCCACCACCGTTGAACTCTATGCTGGCTGGGCCGATAACAAAGCGACGGAACTTGCCCTGCCTTGGGCCGCGTTGGGCCAGCCAACATCTTTTGACATCCTCGTCTACGCGCAGTGGCAAGACGAAGGGAACGTGTGGGCCTCGTTCCCGTTGCAGAACGCTGCCCGCAACAACGGTGCGGAGACCTTCACCCACGCCTGGCACGCCGAGAACATCTCCAACATCACCTCGCCTCAACAACTCCCTATCGTTGAGTCAGGAGGGGCTGAAAAGGTTGATGACGCCCTCAACCTCGCTATCGTGTTCCACCAGCACCAACCGTACTACAAGAACAAACTCACGGGTATGTACGAGATGCCGTGGGTTCGGGTTCACGCCATGACGGAGTACGTCGATTCACCCGGTATTCTTGCCGACACCGACACCAAAGTGACTTACAACCTCGTTCCCTCGTTCATCGAGCAACTTGTGGACTATCACGTCAGCGAAACATTGGACGTCCACACCGACATTGCCAAGCGCTCCTGGACGGAGGGTGGCTATCCCAACGCAACGGACCTTGAGCTCCACACCATGCAGTCCCAATCGTTTTGGAACAGCGGATGGATCTACAACGTTTCGCAAAGCGATGCTAAACTGGGTTGGCTCTACCCGTCAAGTGCTCGCTACAAGGAACTCTACGACATGACCCTGCACAACCTCAAACCCGATACCATCATGGACGATGAATTGCTTGCACCTGAGGATTTCCTCGACCTTCAGGTGCTGTGGTACCTCTATCAGTTTTCGCCGGACTACGTGCTCGGAGCGTACAACAGCAGCCACCGTGATGAGGGACTTATCGCCTTGTTCATGCAAGACGGTGATTACAGCCTTTCCGACCTTTCCTACGTGATTGACGCTCAGCACGACCACATGGGGAACGTGTTGCCGATGTACAGTGAATTGGCGGCTTCAGGTCAAGTGGAATTGACCACCACGCCGTACTATCACCCCATCATGCCGTTGCTCATGATGGATGGCTGGACCATGGAAGACGGGATCCGTGTCAACAAAGAGGCATGGCCAGAAGATGTCCAGAACCACCTCGTCACGGGCATGGACCTGTTTGAACAAGAACTCGGTTTCCGACCAACGGGCATGTGGCCCAGTGAAGAAGCCGTTTCCCCGGCCATGGTCGAGCCCGTGACCGACGTGGGCATCCAATGGATGGTGACCGATGAAGAAATTCTCAAACAATCCACCGATGCAAACGGCAACTTGGTCGACGTTGAGGACGCCGCCAACTTGGCTACCCCATGGACGGTTACGGGTGCCGAAGGTGGCGAAATCGCCGTCGTCTTCCGGGACCGCGTGATTTCCGATCGCATCGCCTTCCAGTACGGAACCATGACGCCCGAAGCGGCTGTATCCGATTTCATCGCTTACCTCGACAACGTTCGGCAACAACTGCTGGATGCCGGAGAGGACCCCTCTGAGCATCTCTTGACCGTGGCCTTGGACGGTGAGAACTGGATGTTCATGTCCGAGTTTCAGCACCACGACAACGCCCGTCCGTTCATGGCTGAATGGTACAGCCGATTGGCCGACCACCCAACCATCGTCACCACCACGCCGTCTGAATTCCTGACCAAGGGAACCGACTTGCCCGAAATTCAAACCATCGGGACCGGCTCATGGATTGATGGTACGTTGCGTACCTGGGCGGGTGAAGAGGAGGAGAGCCTTGCATGGCAGCGCTTGGTGGAGGCTCGCAAATCCCTCGTTGAATTTGAGGCCTCAAATCCCAACGACCCGGGGCTCCCCGCAGCTTGGGAATCCCTCTACATCGCCGAGGGAAGCGATTGGTATTGGTGGTACGGCCTCGACCAAGACAGCGGCTACGATGAAAACTGGGACGTCTTGTTCAAAGTTCACCTTTCCAACATTTATCGCGCCATCAACCTTGACCTTCCGCCTTACCTGCAGGACCTTTGGACCAACCCGGCCGTACCGAGCCCTGCCGCATCGGGCATCATCGAGCCGATGATCGACGGTATTGCGCTACCGGGTGAGTGGGACGGTGCAGCCCGCTACGACGCACCCGTCTCCGGAGGTAATTTCGACATTGAATCCTTCCACTTCGGCTACGATGCCTCCAACGTGTTCATTCGCGTGGACGCCGCCACCCTCGAAGAGTTGGAGGGAGCAGCGGGAGTTGGGCAGTACGATTCTCCCGACCTTGCGATTTACTTCATGCAGCCCAATGCTGTCAATTTTAACGAGGCAGAGACCAATTTCCGTACCTACTACGGCAACCAAATCCTTGGCTTCCCTTCCAAGCACATGGTCGCCTTTGACTTTGATACTCTCCGAGAGGATGGACGGGCAAAGTGGAACTTGTTCAGCGCTCAAGGAAAGGTGGGCGATGAGGAACGGTGGGTGCTTTCCGGCAGTTCGAACCTTGGTGGGTGCGCGGTCGACGAGGTCTATGAATTCGCGATACCATGGGCGGACATCGGTCTGGCGCCTCGCTATTCAACCCGCGTGAAGGTGGTCACCTCCTGGCGGGATTCGCTGTCGTACGGGGATGGCACCGATGCTGAGATGGCGCCACCTGCTCCAGCAGAAATGGTGCTTCCCGACCTTGAGGAATGGGTCACCTTGCTCGAACTCGACGATGCCGTAGGTGATGAGACCGGTGATGGTGATTATGTCTACCCGTTAGCAACGGACTTCAACACCCCCAGCGGTGGTGGTCTGTGGGATGCCACGCACCTCACGGTGAGGCAGAGCGCATGGAACGCTCAGTTCATCCTCACCATGGCCGAAATGACCGATATCTGGGGTCTCGCCAACGGCTTCAGTCACCAAATCGTACAGATTTACGTCGACCAGGGTGAAACCTCCTACGGCCGGACCGCGATGCTGACCGGTGCGAACGCCGAGGCCCACCCCGATTGGGCGTGGGAGGTGGCCATCAGCGGCACAGGTGAACCCGGCGCGGTCCAAGCCGTCCAGGCGGAGACGGGGAGCGCCTCAGCCCGTGGCATTGATGTCAGCGGTGACGTGGACGCAAAAACCATCACGTTCACGGTCAGCAAGGATGTCATCGGCTCGGACATACCGAATTACCGCTACATCATCGTCATCGGGAGCCAAGATGGGTTCGGCACCGGGAAATGGCGAGATGTCATGGAGAATGCAGCCACCTGGACGTTGGGTGGCGGTGCCAACCCTGCACCGGACGACGGCATCGACTACGATCCCAACATCATCGACGTGATCCTCGAAGGCGACGGCCAAACCACCATGCTCTCCAGTTACGATGTGGCCGGACACACCTACGCCCAGCTGACCGGTTTTGAAATGCCTCAGGTCCCTCAGCAAATTTTCGGGGCTTCGGTTGACACGGTTTCCTCATCTTCTGCGGTCCTCACCTGGTCCACTACGGTGGCCGAAGCAACCTCCATCAAGGTCGCACCTGTTGGGCAATCTCCCGGTGAGGGTGCGGATGCTGCATGGACTGAACCGGGTACGGACCACGCCGTGACCCTCACCGGCCTTGCCGTGAACACCAGTTACTGGGCCCATATTTCTGCCAACGATACCGAGGACGTTGTGGTTTGGTTCAACACCAGCAGCGAGGTCGACACGACGCCGCCGGACCTGTTGAACCTCGCCGCTGAAGTCCTTGAGGACGGCCGCGTGACGGTGACGTGGTACACTTCGGAAAGCGCGACCGGATCCGTTCTGATCAACGGGAATTCAGTGCATGAGGACGGCTTTGCAACGAAAAAGAACCACGCGTTCACCACCGAAGTCCTTGGTGATGGCACCTACGAGTTGGAAGTCACCAGTGCGGACGCATCGGGGAACATCAACACCAGTACGCTTTCCTTCACGGTGAACGCTGGGGCCAGCGTGGATGATACACCCCCCACGACCGATGACCGGACCTCCGATGAAGAAACAGCATCAGAAGTGTCGACCACAACCTTGCAACTGCTGGCTTTGGTTGTCCTGGTGTTCGTTCTGCTCGCCTTCCTTCGTGTGCGCGGCCACGAATCCGACGAGGATGACCCTTGGCAGTGATGGTCTCAAGCGAAGGGAATGGAAATCGACTTGTGGCTCTTCAGGTTGATGATGGTCAGCATGCACGGCTTCGGCTGGAATCCAAGCATCCGCTGGTAGGACGTCTGGTCTTGCCATGTGCTTGAGCAGACCAGCGTCGTGCCTCGGAAATCCACGCATTCATGCCC
>Ga0181566_10002082_pt1 | contig 16489 bp, 16 predicted proteins | sample 101ome_15_FD_133762 | JGI IMG/M metagenome (GOLD analysis project Ga0181566, IMG submission 133762) | Coastal salt marsh microbial communities from the Groves Creek Marsh, Skidaway Island, Georgia - 101402AT metaG (megahit assembly) | ecosystem: Environmental > Aquatic > Marine > Intertidal...
AAAAGAAAATTCAGAGGTAATACTGCCTGTCAATACATGGATATCTACAGCAGAGGCAGCCTTAAGTAATAACTTAAAAATTATTTTTTGTGATGTGAATTTAGATGATTACTCAATTTGTTTAAAAGATTTAAAAAAAAAAATTAACAAAAAAACAAGATTAATTATGCCAGTACACCTTTATGGAAATCCAACGAATATAATTAATATTAAAAAAATTATAGGAAAAAGAAATATTAAAATAGTTGAAGATTGTGCTCAAGGACATGGTGCTAAATTAAAAGGAAAACATGTAGGTACATTTGGTGATATAGGAACATTTAGTTTTTTTCCAGGTAAAAATCTTGGAGCGTTTGGTGATGCAGGCGCAATAGTAACAAACTCAAAAAAAATTTATAATAATGTATTAAGACTTAGAAATCATGGAGCAAAATTAAAGTATGATCACAAATTTTCAGGGAGGAACTCTAGACTTGATACGATACAAGCAGCAGTATTAAATATAAAACTTAAGAATTATGCAAGTGTTGTAAAAAAAAGAAATAAATTAGCAACAATATACACTAAAAATTTATCTAAAATAAATGATATAAAATTATATAAATTAGATAAAAAAAATATTTCTTGTTATCATCAATTTGTAATTAGAGTTAATCTAAAATTAAGAGATAAACTAAAAAAATTTCTTGAGAATAAAAATATTCAAACGATGATTCATTATCCATATATGCTTAATGAACTGACTTTTTTCCCAAAAACTAAAAATTTATTAAAAAGCAAAGATTTAGGTAAAAAAATAATAAGTTTACCAATTTCAGAAGAACATTCAGAAAAAGAAATTTATTTTGTGATTAGTAAAATAAGAGAATTTTTTAAATATTAAATCAAAATAATTAATAATGAAAAAATTTTTAAATCAACTGATAGGATTAACTGGTTACCAAATTAAAAATAAAAAATATTTATATGACCCAAATAAAAATTTAATAAAATCTATAAATCATTTTAAAATCAAAAGTGTAATTGATGTTGGTGCAAACAAAGGACAATTCGCACTTAGACTATTGGAAAATAATTTTGAGGGAAATATTTTGAGTTTCGAACCCTTATTTGAAGAACATGAATTGCTTAATAAATTATCTTTAAAGAAAAAAAATTGGAAAATTGCAAAAAGATGTGCTCTTGGTAAAAAACAAGGACTTCAAAAATTTTATATTTCAGGAAATAGGGAGAGTAGTAGCTTGCTTAAAATATTAAAGAAACATAAAGATTTAAGACCAGAAAGCAAAACAATTGAAACAAAAAAAGTTATTATAGATAAATTGGATAATTTTAAAAATGATATCATTAATTTGAAAAAAAACTTGTTATTAAAAATAGATGCACAAGGTTCAGAAATTGATGTGTTAAAAGGAGCTACGAAAGTTCTTAAATATATTAAATGTTTTTTTATAGAAGTATCTTTAGTATCTTTATATAAAAATCAAAAATTATGGTTAGATATTATTGAATATATGCAAAAGCATAATTACAAAGTATGGTCAATAGACCAACTTTTAAAAAATAATGATACAGGACAAACTTATCAAGTAGATATATTTTTCTATAAAAAAAAATGAAAATTTTGATAACAGGCAGTTCTGGATTTATAGGATATCATTTAGCAGATGAATTGCTAAAAAGGAAATATGATATAATTGGAATAGATAATAACAATAATTACTATCCAAGTATTATAAAAAAAAAAAGATTAAAAAAGTTAAAAAAAAATAAAAAATTTAGATTTTATAAACTAAATCTTATTAACAAAAAAAAATTAGAAAAAATTTTTATAAAACATAAACCGGATATTATTTTCCATTTGGCTGGACAACCTGGTGTTTTATATTCCATTAAATATCCAAAAACATATACGACAAATAATGTATATGCTACAAAATCTATTTGTAAAATTTCAAAAAAACATAACGTCAAAAAATTTATTTATGGTTCGTCAAGTTCTGTTTATGGAGATCAAGAGAAATTTCCAATAAAAGAAAACTTCAAATTAAATCCAAAAAATCCTTATGCACTAACTAAGCTTAAATCAGAAAACATTGTTAAGGAGGAATTTAAAAAATCAAGTACTAAATACATCATTTTTAGATTTTTCACGGTGTATGGACCTTTTGGTAGACCCGACATGTTTATACACAAGTTTTTGAATTCTATTAAAAAAAATAAAAAAATAAAATTATATAATAATGGTCTAAACTTTAGAGATTTTACTTATATTAAAGATGTAGTTAAAATTTTATCAAAAATAATCAAGGTTTTTCCAGTAAGCAGAGTTATTAATATTTGTAGATCTAAACCAATAAAAACAACACATCTAGTTTCATTAATAAAAAAATTTTATAGAGAGAATTACCAATTTACAAATACTGGTTTTGTAAAAGGTGAAATGTTAAAAACTCATGGTTCTAATAAACTATTAAAAAAGAATTTTAAAAATATTAAATTTACTGATATTAAAATTGGATTAAAAAAAACTATTTTGGCTTTTAAAAAGTATGGTTATTAAATATAAATAAAAATAATTTTACCAGTATTATGAAAAAAATAACAAGTCCATTTCTATTATCAAATAAAAAATTTTTTGACAAAAGAGGTTTCTTTCAGGAATTATATTTAAAAAAGAATTTTAATACTTCTACAATTTTTACTGCGATTGCTTTTTCTAAAAAAAATGTAATTAGAGGTATGCATTTTCAGATTAAAAATAAACAAACAAAAATTATAACAGTATTATCTGGAAAAATTTTAGATGTGACAGTAAATTTAAAAAAAGACTCAAAAAATTTTGGTAAAAAATACTATTTTATAATGAAGGAGGGTCAGTCAGTATATATTCCAAATTTTTTTGCGCACGGTTATGAATGTTTATCTAAAAATGCAACAATTTTGTATCATTTAGATAATTATAGAGATCCCAAAAACGAGTCAGGCTTACCTTATAACGATAAAGACTTAAGAATAAAATGGAGAACAAAAAAACCAATTTTATCAACAAGAGATAGAAATCATTTAAGTTTTAAAGAATTTAAAAAAAAATTTAAAACTCTATAATTTTTCTTTTAAAGAGTTTATAAATTTTATCGGTTTTTTTAAAATTTTAAATAAATAAAGAAAATAAACAAAAAAAATATTTTGACTATTATCTATTCTTATTTGGTTTAAATCTTTCAAATGATCAATATAATTAACTTTCGACGAAAAACCCCCACGAATAAATTCTCCTAAAACCTCATCTTTTTTTGTAGCCATTCCTTTTAAATGAAAATTAACAATCATTTTATAAAAAAAATCTAAGTCGGCACTTAGATATTTTGTATTATAAAAACCAACTTTATTATGTTTTTCTGTTTTAATAAAAAATCCCACAGAATGTGATGTGTAAAAACCAAAACTCCATTTAATTATATTTGGATTAAAACCATGCATTAATTTATATTTTTTTACTGTTCCAAATAAAAAATCGATATCATATTTATTAAAATAACTATTAACTATTTGTAATGAATTTTCATAATAAAAATCGTCAGAATTTAAAAAACCGATAATATCTCCTTTTGCTAATTTTATTCCTTTATTCATAGCATCCCAAATTCCCTTGTCACTCTCTGACAAAACTACAGATATTTTGTTTCTGAATTTATTAATAATCGACATAGTGTTATCAGATGAATTTCCATCAATTATAATATATTCAACATTTTTATATTTTTGTGACAAAACACTCTCGATACATTTTTTAATATTTTGTTCTCCATTTTTTACAACTGTGATTATAGATATTAATTTTTCATTATTCATAAAATATTATTTTAAATTCTTTCAAACACATTTGTATAAATTTTTATATGTCTAGTTAATTCAAATCTATAAAGTTCTTTTTTTGCAATATTTAATTTTTTTTTTAAAATTTTTTTATTTTTGAAGTATTTAATAATTTTATTTGAAAGATCTTTGAAATTGGATACTTCGAAAAGATAACCACCCTTTCCGTGCAAAAGAATTTCTGATGGTCCAGCTTTACAGTTAGATGAAATAACTGGTGTGTTTAATGTAATTGCTTCAACCAAAACATTACCCATTCCTTCATACTTTGATGAAAGGATTAACAAGCTTGATTTTTTTATATATGGATATGGGTTATTTATATTTTGAAATATCAGTACTTTTTTTTGAATTTTTAATCTTTGAATTAATTTTTTTATATTTTGATATTCTGGACCATAACCAATTAAAATCAGCTTTAAATTTTTTATTTTTTCTGATGCTAATTTAAATCCATATATGGATGTGAAATGATCTTTCCTTTTTGTAAATCTAGATACATTAATTATATAATTATATTTTTTTGGTAAATTTATTTTTTTTGTAGCTTTTCTTATAATAGATTTGTCAAAAGCAGGGCTATAGATTGTTTTAACATTCGTATTAGCAAAATTACTTAAATCACTACTTAATTTTTTACTTATACCTATTACCAGATCTGCATGTTTATAAATTAATTTAATAAGAATTTTTATTAGTTTATTTTTTAAAAATTTTGAAAAACTTTCTGAATAATTTAACTCATCTAAATGATTTCTATCAATAAAAATTTTTTTTACATTTTTTAAATTGAATAAAGAAATAAAGGAAATTATATTTCCATAATTTTGATTAGAAAATATTATTATTTTACTGAATTTATTTGAACATTTATAATTTAAAACAATTCTTCTTAGTTTAAAAATTGATAAAATTGCTCTTGAGAAATTTAAGTTTATAAACTTGACTTTATTTCTTAGGTCCTTCTTAATTATGCTATTATTTAATGAAATGAAAGTTATTGAAAATTTTTTTGCATCTAATCCTTCCAAAAGTTTTTTTAATGAATTATCCGCTCCTCCCAACCTGGAATAGGGATGGTAAATTATTAGTTTAATTTTTTTCACTTTATAAAGAATACCTAAATAGAAAAATTTATTATATATATAATATTAAATTATGAAAAAAATATGTTATTGGTCTCCCCATCTTTCAAATGTAGCAACCATTAAAAATGTAATAAACTCAGCAATATCATTAAAAAAATTTACAAAAAAGGGAATTAATATAAAAATTTTCAACGTCATTGGGGAATGGAGTGATTATAAAAAATTATTTGCATCTCATAATATAGATATTATTGAATTTTCTAATTTTAAATTGACAAGATTTTATCCCATTACTTGTTTTTTAAAGTAAAGACTTGTTTATTTTTTAGTTTTTTTTTTTAAAACAATTCAACTAAAAAAAATATTAAAAAAAGAAAATCCTGATTTTTTAATTATTCACTTAATTACTATTATACCTTTATTTTTATTAATTTTTTTTAAATTTAATACAAAGTTTATTTTAAGAATTTCAGGATTGCCTAAATTAACTATACTAAGAAAATTTTTATGGAAATTTGTTTCAAATAAAGTTTTTCTAATAACATGTCCATCAGAACAAACAAAAAAAGATTTAGAAAAATTAAATATATTTCCAAAAAATAAGTTAAAAATTCTATACGACCCAATTATAAAAGTAGGTAATATTACTCAAAACTTAAAACAAAATACCCATTTAAATCTAAAAGAAAAAAAATATTTATTAAATATTGGAAGATTAACAAATCAAAAAAACCATATGTTGTTATTAAAAGCTTTTCTTGAAATATCTAAAACAAATAGTGAATTATTATTATACATTATAGGAGCAGGTGAAAATAAAAAAAAAATTCAAAGTTTTATTGAATTAAATAATTTACAAAAAAATATTTTTTTACTTGGTCATTTAAATAATGTATTTCCAATTATTAAAAATTCTTTAGCTGTAATATCTACATCTTTATGGGAAGATCCTGGGGCAGTTATGGTTGAAGCGTCATATTGTAATAAAAACGTTATTTCTTCAAATTGTCCTAATGGACCAGAGGAATTCTTGTCAAATGGAAAAGGCGGATATTTATTTCAAAACAAAAATAAAAAGGATTTGGTAGATAAAATTAAATTATTTTTAAATGAAAATGAAAAAGATAGATTTAGTAAAATTCTTTTATGTAAAAAAAAAGTAAAAAATTATACACTGTTTCAACACTATAAAAATTTTAGTTTTTTATTAAATTTAAGTTAAACTTATTTATGCAAATAAATTTTATTATTTTTTTTATTATTTTTGGATTATCATTTGTTTTTTTATGTAGAAAATTTGATTTAATTGTAGACTATAAACTAGAAAAACATAAAAGATTTTCTTCAAAATCAAAAAGTAACTCTATAGGTGGAATTCTTTTGTCATCTTTTTTTGTTTATCAATTTTTTATTGGCACATTAAATAACTTACTATTTTTTCTTTTAGCTTTTATTTTAATTATTGGTTTTATGTCTGATATTAAAAAATTGAATAGTGTCAGCCTGAGGTTTGTAGCACAAGTACTATTAATAATTTTTTTTATAACTTTTTTAGATTTTAGAATTTATGAGACTAAAATTGACTTTGTAAATCAGTTGTTACAAAATAATTTTATAAACATAATTTTTGTAACATTTTGTTTGATGGTTTTAATGAATGGGTCAAATTTTATAGATGGCTTAAATGGCTTACTTATCAAATATTTTTTAATTGTTTATTTAGTAATTTTTTACAAATTTTCCAATCTTGCAAATGTTGATTCAGTTTTTTTGGTAAATTTAATAATTATTTTATCCCTTCTATTATTTTTAAATTTATTTGGTTTTATTTATATGGGTGATTCTGGGGCCTACATGTTATCACTTTTTACCGGTATTTATTTAATAATTTTTTTTAATACAAATTCATCAATATCACCGTACTTAGCAATATTACTATTATGGTATCCATGTTTTGAACTTTTATTTTCAATGATTAGAAGAAGTAGGCGAAAACTAAAAGCGTACAAGCCTGACAATTATCATTTACATCAATTTATTTATAAACAAATTAAGAAAAAAATGAGCTCAAATAGTGATTTATTGGCACATTTTTTTACATCTTTTTTGATTAATTCATACAACCTAATTATTTTTATTATTTCGATGAATTTTATTTATAATTCAGAAATTTTGATATTAATTTTAGTAATTAACATTGCACTATACTTATTAATTTATAGTTTTTTTAAAAAAAAATATTATTTGAGTAAATTATAAAAAATTATGAATTTTTTTTTATTTATCTCAACATTTTCAACCTTACTTTTATCTATTATTGGTTATGGATTATTTTTTTCAAAAAAACTAACTAACTATAACAATTATTTTAAAAAAGAAATTTCTTTAGGTTATGTAGGTATATTTGGAATTTTTTTATCAGTTTTAATATCTTATCTTACCAGTTTAGTAACTGCTCATAATAATGTACATAATATTATTTTTATAGTAATCGGGTTTTTGTTTTTTATATATTTTTTATTCACAAATAAAAAAAAAATCTTAAATAAATATTTTTTTTTATCTTATATATTATCCTTTCTTGCACTTTTTTACTTTAAAAGTCATGATGATTTCTCATATTATCATTTAAGTTCTATAATAAATTTAACTGAAAATAAATTAGAATTTGGTATTCATCATTTTGATATTGCTTTTAACCACTCTTCTTCATTATTTTATTTTCATTCATTGTTTAAAACATTCTTAACTGGAAATTTTTTTTATCAATTAGGACCTTTAAGCATAATTATTTTTACAAATACAATTTTATTTGAGAAAATTTTAAAAAAAAAAAATAATTTTAATTTAGATATTGTTTTTTATTTAAGTATTTTTTTTCTTATATTTATAAATATATTTTTTTATAGATTGGCAGAGCACGGAACAGATAGATCAGCACAAATTTTATTTTTCTTAACATTTATTTTATGTATTGAATTAATAGATAAAAAGAAATTTTCCCACGATATCTTTGAATTAATAATTATTATTTTTACTTTAATTATTTCATTTAAATCCTTTTATATTTTATACTCAATTCTTCTAATTTTTATTTATTTTAAATATTTTAAAATAATAAACTTTTTTGAATTTTTGAAAAAATTTTCAGTAACATATCTTTGTTTATTAATAATTTTATTAATGATAAATCATAATATTGCGACTTCTGGATGTTTAATCTATCCAGTAGTTTTAAGTTGTTTTGAAAACTTTTTTTGGGGCTACGGAAAAGAAAATGTTATTTCCGCAATGCAATGGTATGAACTTTGGTCAAAAGCTGGTGCATCACCTAACTATGTTGTAGAAAATCAATTTAGTTATATTAGTAGCTTTAACTGGGTTCCAAATTGGTTAAATAATTATTTCTTTAATAAAATGCAAGATTTTTTATTGGGTGTCTTGTTTGTTTTATTAGTTTTTACTATTACATTTAAAATAAAATTTTTATCTTTAAGAAACTACAATAAATATATTTTTTTATATTTAATATTATTAATTCTTTTAGCAGAATGGTTTTATAACCATCCAGCTTTACGGTATGGAGGATATGTTCTAATTTATTTAATTTTAATTAGTCCATTGTCCTTAATAATGGCCAATCAAAAATACACTTTTAAAGGTAAATTAAAATCTATTAAAGTTATTCTCATTATTACAATTGTTATATTTGCTTACAGAAATATAGATAGATTAATAAACGAAAATAATATTTATACTTACAATCTTTTTAAAAACCCAGTTTATAATATTCAGAAAAATTATTTTACAATGCAAAATAAAAAAAAAGATTATTTTTATGATCCTTTAAAATGTATGGAAGAAAATTCAAAAAAAGAGATAGTTTGTAAAAAAATTAGTGGGTACAATTTTTATTATAAAAATTAAATTTTTCTTTTTATAGAATTGAAACTTAACTTAAATAGGAAATAAATAGATTTAAAAAAATTAAAATTTTCATGAAAATAATAAACTTTAAATGCATCTGAGATTTTTTGAAAAAAATTTGATGATAGAGAGTTTTTAGATTTATTCCAAATGACTAGGGTTTCTTGAAAATTATAAGCCTTATTTTTTTTTATTAATTTAAGCCAAGCTGCATAGTCTTCTTGGGTTTTAAGTTTTGGAAAAAGGTTTTCTTCAATTATATTTTTTTTCAAAATTACTGTAGATAATCCAATTTCATTTGACTTAAGGAGATCATCATAATTAATTTCATTTTTTTTTATCTTTACCTCTACATTTTTATTTAATAATCTTTTTTGATATCCACAGAGACAAAATTCAATATTGTTTTTAGTCATATACGAGACTTGCTTGTCTAATTTCTCAGGTAGCCATAAATCATCAGCATCTATGAATGCTAAAAATTCACCACTTGAATTTTTAATACCAATGTTTCGTGAAATACCAGCTCCTAAATTCTTCGAATTTTTAATTATTTTAATTTGTTCAATACCTTTACAAATATTTTTTAAAAAATCATATTCTTGAAGATCGTCATCATCATAAATAATCAGTATTTCAAAATCTTTGAATGTTTGGTTTAATATAGAGTGCAAAGTATTCTGTATATATTCTTTCTTTTTAAAATAAGGTATAATTACACTAACTAATGGCATATATTTGAATACTAATACAATTTCAATTTTTTATAAATAATAAAATATATGTATATCAATTTTTTACATTTAATAATTTCATTTTTTGACTATCCAAATAAAAAAAAAATTATCAATTTTTTTAAAGATAAATTTAAAAATAAAATTTCTGTTTTTATTGATGTAGGAGCACACCATGGCGAGAGTATAAAATTATTTAATAAGGAATTTAATATTAGCTCAATAATTTCTTTTGAACCAAGTCTTAAAAATTATAATAAACTTTTAAAAAATAATAAAAATACAAAAAATTTAACAACCTTCAACCTTGCATTAGGAGAAGAAAAAAATTTGGTAAGTTTTACAGATCATTTTGAAACACAATCCTCTACAGTCAGTGAAATTAATAAGCAGTCAAATTACTTTAAAAAAAAAAACTTTTTTTTAGATCCTTTAAATATTAAGTGTAAAAAAATCCAAAGTTCTAAAATTAAAATGGATAGATTGGATAATATTTTAAGAGAACTAGGTATTAAAAGTGTAGATATACTGAAGATTGACACCGAGGGATATGATTATAAGGTTATTAAAGGATTAGGAGACTCAATAAAATTTATAAAGTATATTTATTTCGAACATCATTTTCATGACATGTTAATTAAAAATTATAATTTAGGAGATGTAAATAAGTACTTAAATAATTATAATTTTATAAAAGTATTTAAATCAAAAATGAAATTTAGGAAGACTTTTGAATATATTTATTTTAATAAAGGAATTAAATAAAAACTATGAGTGAATTAACACTTATTATTCCCGCAAAAAAAGAAGCCGAGTCATTACCAATTTTCTTGAAAGAACTGCAGAATTTAAATTACAAAAAAATGATAGTTTTACAAAAAGAAGATTATGAAACTAAAAAATCACTAAAAGATTTCACTGATATCAAAATTCATGAACAAATAAATAATGGATATGGAAATGCTTTAATAGAAGGAATAAATAATTGTGAAACTGAGTATTGTTGCATAATAAATGCGGATGGATCAATGGATCCAAAATATTTAAAGGACATGATGGAACTTTGTAAAGGAAATGACCTTATATATGGTTCAAGATATCAAAAACCAGGTGGAGGAAGTGAAGATGATGATATTATCACACTTGTTGGAAATTTTTTTTTTACATTTTTAGGTAATATTTTATTTAATTTAAAAATTACAGATATACTTTATACTTATATACTTGGTAAGACATCTTCATTTAAAAAATTAAATCTTAAAAATTCAGATTTCAGGATTTGTGTTGAGTTACCAATTAAATCAAAATTGTATAATTTAAGCTATATTTGTAGTCCAAGTTACGAAAGAAAAAGAATTGGTGGTAAAAAAAAAGTTAATCCATTAAAAGATGGATTGCTAATATTAATTGAAATTGTTAAGTATTTTTTAAGAATAAAAAAATAAATACTCTTTGAAAATAAATGAAAAAAAAAGCATTAATTTTTGGTATAACTGGACAAGACGGGTCCTACCTTGCAGAGTTCCTACTAAAAAAAAAATATGAAGTTCATGGTGTTAAAAGAAGATCTTCATCGATAAATACTGGAAGAATCGATCATATTTATCAAGATCCTCATTTAAAAAAGAGAACTTTAGTTCTTCACTACGGCGATATAACAGACTCCTTGTCAGTTACGAGGCTAATAAATCAAATTAAACCAGACGAAATTTATAATTTAGCTGCACAGTCACATGTTGCTGTTTCATTTGAAGCACCTGAATATACAGCTAATGCAGATGCTTTAGGTGCCTTAAGAATTTTAGAAGCAATTAGATTTAATAAACTTGAAAAAAAAACTAAATTTTATCAGGCAGGAACTTCAGAACTTTATGGTAGAAATGAAAAAACCCCTCAAAATGAAAAAACTCCTTTTCATCCAGCTAGTCCGTATGGTGTAGCCAAGTTATATGCTCACTGGATAACAATCAACTACAGAGAAGCATATAATATTTTTGCATGTAACGGCATTTTATTTAATCATGAAAGTCCAAGAAGAGGAGAAACTTTTGTCACTCAAAAAATTGTGCAAGCAATGTGTAAAATAAAAAAAAATCAACAAAAAATATTATATTTAGGAAATATTTATGCCAAAAGAGATTGGGGACATGCAAAGGACTACGTAGAAGCGATGTGGTTAATGCTAAAACAAAAAAAACCACAAGATTTTGTTATTGCTACTGGAAAGCAATATACCGTAAAAAGTTTTATCGATAATGTGGCTAAAAAACTTGATATGAAAATATTTTGGAAAGGCAAAGGTATTAATGAAAAAGCTGTAGATGATAAAGGAAGAATTATTGTAGCTTGTAGCAAGACATATTATAGGCCTTTAGAGGTAAATTCTCTTTTAGGGGATGCACGAAAAGCAAGAAAATTACTAAAATGGAGTCCAAAAATAAATCTAGATCGTTTAATTGAAGATATGATCGAAGTAGAAATGGATAAAATTTCCTTCTTATGAGGATTTTTTTAGCTGGTCATAAAGGGCTTGTTGGCTCTGCAATTTATAGAAAATTAATTGAAAAAAATTATAAAAAAATAATCACAATAGATAAAAAAAAACTCAATCTTCTTAACCAACAGGAAGTCTTTAAATTTATAAAGAAAAAAAAACCAGAAATAGTAATTATAGCTGCAGCGAGAGTTGGGGGTGTTTATCATAACAGTATTCATGGTGCTGATTTTATTTATGAAAATTTACAAATACAAAATAATTTAATCCACGGGAGTTTTAAAAATAAAGTTAAAAAAATTGTATTTCTTGGTTCTAGTTGCATTTATCCAAAAAAATCTAAACAGCCTATAAAAGAAAAATATCTTTTAACAGGTAAACTTGAAGAGACAAATGAGCCTTATGCTATTGCAAAAATTGCTGGTGTAAAAATGTGTGAGGCTTACAATCAACAATATAAAACAAATTATATTTGTATTATGCCTTCAAATACATATGGACCAAATGATAATTACCATTCTCTTAATTCACATTTTTTTCCCGCACTTATAAAAAAAGCACATGAATGCAAAGTAAAAAATAAAAAAACTTTTGAAGTTTGGGGGACTGGAAAGCCATTGAGAGAATTAGTTTATGTTGATGATATTGCAGATGCATGTATTTATTTTATGAAAAAAAAAACAAAAGAGACCTTAATAAATATTGGAACAGGTAAAGATATGAGAATCAGAGATTATGTTAAATTTTTAATTAAAAAATTAAATTTAAAAGTAAAAATAAAATATGATAGAACGAAGCCAGATGGAGTTTATCGTAAGGTTTTAGATATTAAATTAGCTAGAAAGTACGGCTGGAGGCCCAAGTTTAATTTGGACAAAGGTTTTGAAATTACTTATGAAAATTTTCTTAAAAATTATAAAACTAAATGAAAAATATAATAGTAGTAACTGGTGGAGCTGGATTTGTTGGTTCAAATTTAATTGATTTATTTTTAAAAAAAACAAAATTAAATATTATTTCAATTGATGATTATAGTTCAGGATCAAAAAAAAATCATTTTAAGAGTCCTAGAGTTCAGTATTTGAATTCACATACAAAAAATATTGCTACGATTTTAAAAAAACCAAAAAAAATCAATGCCATTTTTCACTTTGGGGAATTTGCCAGAATTTATCAAAGCTTTTTACAAATGAATAATTGTTTGAATTCAAATACTATTGGCACAAACGCTGTATTCAATTTTTGTTTAAAAAATAAGATTAAACTTATTTATAGTGCAACTTCTGCCACTTTAGGAAATAAAGGAAAAGATAAAGATTTATCACCATATGCATTTACAAAATCAAAAAATTTAGAGTTATTAGAAAATTTAAAAACATGGTTCAATTTTAAATATGAAGTAATTTATTTTTACAATGTTTATGGACCAAAACAAATATCTAGTGGATCAATGGCTACAGTTATAGGCATATTTGAAGATTGTTTTAAAAAAAAAAAACCCTTGCCCGTTGTGAAGCCCGGTTCTCAATCAAGAAGATTTACTCATATTAATGATACAGTTAATATCTGTTATTTGGCGTGGAAAAAAAATCTCTGTAGACATTATAGTATTTCAAATAAACACAGTTTTACAATCTTAGAAGTTGCAAACTTATTTAAAAGTAAAATTAAATATTTACCAAGAAGAGCTGGCGAAAGATATGCCTCTGCGCTAACGAATATGAATCTCTCAAATAAAGTGCACAAATATTTCGGAAAGATAAATTTAAGAGATTATGTAAGAAATTTTATTGAAAATAATTATTAATTAGTAATTGATTTTTTGAATTTTTTTTATATAAGTCTTTTGCCTGGTGATTATTGCGAAGGTGTAATACCCGATCCCATTCCGAACTCGGAAGTCAAGCCCTTCTGCGCCGATGGTACTTTGTCTTAAGGCATGGGAGAGTAGGACGTTGCCAGGCTTATAAAAAAAAATTTACAAATTTTGTAAGACAATAATCTAAATTATAAAAATTTTTTTTCGTCAAAAAATATCTATAATCATGTTGCATTTTTCGTCTTTTCCAAAAATATTTAGAAAATAAATTAGAAAAGTTATTGTCTAGATTATTTTCATGTATTCTTTTTAATGTAATTTCATTTAAATTACTTTTGATCTTATAGAAAAAGAAAACAAACAATATTAATTTCACATCAATTGCTAAGTATTTCCATTCAAAAGGTTTACCTTTTTTAAAAAAAAGTTCTAAAATTTTTCTATTACAGCTTATAGTACTTGTTCCAAAAACTTGAGGCCATTCTATAAAAGTTTTTCTAAAAAATAGATTATTTTTGTATTTTTTTATTTTTTTATTTTCTCTTCTATTTTTAGAAAAAATAATTGGGACATCCTGTATTAAAATATTTTTTTTGTTTTTAATAGTATCATACATTTTTTTCAATTTAGATCTTTCAAATTTATCATCACCATCCAAAAGGCAAATGAAGTCACCTTTAGATTTTTTTAAACCATACTCAATTTGATACATCTGATTCATTACTGGATATTTTTTAAATTTTTCTTTTATGTGAAAGTATTTTAAATTTTTTGTTTGATTTACATTTAAAGGCCTAACCGAGGTATCCACTATAAGTATTTCGTAATCCAAAAAATTTTGATTTTTACATGATTTTATACAATCATTAATAAATTTTGACTGATTATGAGTATTTATAATTATACTGAATTTCATTTATTAAATTATTAAATATTTTAAATATATAAGACAATTCTTTTATTGACCAAATATATATTAATAAGTAAAAGATTAAAAATTTTATGAAAATCAAAAGCTCACTAAAATCCTTAAAGTCAAGAGACCTTAATTCTAAGCTAGTTAGAAGACGAGGGAGAATTTATATAATTAATAAAAAAAATCCAAAATATAAAGCTAGACAAAAATAATTTATGGATAATCAAGACCATAAAAAAACTTGGGACAATTTTACAAAATTTGTTTTGTGGGGATCAGTATGTGTGATTGCTATACTTGTTCTGATGGCAATATTCTTACTTTAATAATTAATGATTATAGGATCCATCTCAGAAAATAGAGAAATTGAAAAAAGAATTTCAATTACACCCGATATAGTAAAAAAATATATAGATCTAGGTTTTAAGATTCAATTACCAAAAAATTATGGAGAGCACTTAGGAATAAGTGATAAACAATATACTGATTTAGGAGTTGAAATATTTAATAATGAAAATGAAATTTTGAATAGTTCTGACATTTTATTGCAATTAAATTTGTATAATGATGATCAGGTTAGCAATCTAAGAGAGAATCAAATTTTAATTGGAACTTTCAATGCAACTCAAAATAAAGATGCAATACAAAAAATATCATCAAGAAAAATAAATATTTTTTCTTTGGAATTGTTACCAAGAATTACAAGAGCACAATCAATGGATATACTTTCATCCCAAGCAAACTTAGCTGGATATAAAGCAGTAATTGACTCTTTTGCTTTCTTTCAAAAAGCTATTCCAATGATGATGACAGCAGCAGGCACTATACCAGCTGCAAAAGTTTTAGTTGTGGGTGCAGGAGTTGCTGGTTTACAAGCTATAGCAACTGCAAAAAGAATGGGAAGTATTGTTTTTGCTACAGACGTAAGAATGGCATCCAAAGAACAAGTAGAGAGTTTAGGTGGTAAATTTTTAGTTGTTGAAGGTGCTGATAATCTGGAAACAGAAGGTGGATACGCAAAAGAAGCATCTGAGGATTTTAAAAAAAAACAAGAAGATCTTTTAAGTGAGACATTAAAAAAAATTGATATAGTTATCTGTACAGCGTTAATTCCAGGCAAAAAAGCTCCAGTGATAATTAAAGAAAATATGATAATGAATATGCAGCCAGGTTCTGTAATTTATGATTTAGCGGCCTTGCAAGGAGGAAATACAGCTAAAACAGAAGTTGATAAGATTGTTGATATAAATGGAGTAAAAATTATGGGTGAAAGAAATATTTTAAACAAACTACCTGTTTCAGCTTCTACTTTATATGCAAAAAATTTATTTAATTTTGTGTCCAACCTATACAATAAAAAAGAAAGCAAAATTAATATAAATTTAGAAGATGAAATTATAACAAAAACTTTAGTAAAATAATTTATGGAAATAGACCCTTTTATATTTAGATTAAGCATATTTATTCTATCAATTTTTGTAGGCTATTATGTAGTTTGGAGTGTTACACCCTCATTACATACACCTCTCATGTCAGTTACAAACGCAATATCATCAGTGATAATAGTTGGTGCAATAATTGCATCATTGGCTGGTAATGGTGAAAATATTTTTGATACTGCAAATATTTTTG
>Ga0181566_10002091_pt1 | contig 16449 bp, 10 predicted proteins | sample 101ome_15_FD_133762 | JGI IMG/M metagenome (GOLD analysis project Ga0181566, IMG submission 133762) | Coastal salt marsh microbial communities from the Groves Creek Marsh, Skidaway Island, Georgia - 101402AT metaG (megahit assembly) | ecosystem: Environmental > Aquatic > Marine > Intertidal...
ACTGGGCCAACTCGTCGCGCTTTACGAGCACAAAGTCTTCACGCTCGCTGCGCTATGGAACATCAACGCATTCGACCAATGGGGCGTCGAACTCGGCAAGCGCCTCGCTAAGGCGATGGGTGAAGGGGCCACGCCAGAACCCAGCATTGAGCGAATCCTCAAGCGACTTTCATCAGCTCCGTGAGCGTTATCCACCGAGAACGCAAGAGGGGTAAAACGTACGAGGTACGGCAAGCTGGCGCCTCGATTCGCCTATACACCAACGGCGCCTTCCACTCTCAATGGAACCCGCGGCACGTGTTCAGCGGTGCTGTCTGGGATCTTTTGAGTCTGCCCACACTCTTCACAGCGACTCCGCCGGAGAAAATACTGATGCTGGGCGTTGGCGGTGGCGCTGGCATTAATCAATTGGGCTTTCTGTTTCCGGAAGCACGCGTTAAAGGGATTGAGATCGATCCTGTCCATCTCAAACTTGCCAAACGATTTTTTTCCACGACCCGCTCTCGGGTGTCGTATGTTTTAACTGACGCAGTGACCTATCTTGATCACGCGTCTCACGACTTTGACGTCATCATCGATGATCTCTACCTTGACGCAGCCGGCGACCCGAAACATCCCGCCACTCACGAGTCGAATTGGACGCCCACGCTCATCAATCGGGTGAACCCCACGCTTGCCCTGATTAAGAACCATCTCGATCTCTCGCAGGCGAATGCATGGTCGAAAACCTGGCGATCGACTCTGAAACGCCACTTCGCCTCGGCCATCCAGTTTCGCTGCGAGGGGTATAGCAACGTGATTTCGGCGCTTTACACGCATGAAATGGGGCTACCCTCACGACTGATATCCGCACTCCACGATCGACTCAAGCGCTACCCCTTGACGCCCCAAGCCCGCCAAAACTTGAAACGCATTCAGATCCAACGCCTAGTCTTTTGAGTCATTGAGCGTTCTCTGCGCGCGACCTCAAAAGATGTCCACGAGCGTTACGGCCTCAACGCCTCACATTCGCCATCGGCGCTGGCTTACTAGCGCGTACAAGCGATGGGTGTGGCGCTTAATCAGCCAGTGCCAGCAAGCGTCGTGATTGTGAAGCCCTCGGCCGGCGCAAGCGGTGGCCTTGTGGCATACTCCCTTGGTGAATTCCCCAACACCGAACATCCTCTTCATAACCGCGGACCAATGGCGTGGTGACGCGCTATCGCTGCTGGGTCACCCAGTGCAAACGCCCAATCTCGATGCGCTAGCGCAAGAGGGCACCTTGTTTGAACGACATTATGCCAACGCCGTGCCGTGCGGACCCTCACGCGCGAGCTTGCATACGGGGATGTATCTACAAAATCATCGCTCAGGTACCAATGGCACGCCCCTCGATCATCGATTTGACAATTGGGCACTTCAGTTAAAATCGGCCGGCTATCAACCCAGCCTGTTTGGCTACACGGATACCGCGCTTGATCCTAGATTTGTCGATGCCAGCGACCCTCGTCTACGCACCTATGAAGGACTCTTACCGGGCATTGACCCCGTCGTGCAAATGGGCACCTTTCCTGATGCCTGGGCTGAGTGGCTAGCAGACAAAGGGTACGACATTCCAGACCCCAACTGGCGGCTGTATACGGAAAAGAAACCGTCTATCGAGTATGAAGACGGCGGCTCACACGCTGCGCCGCTAGCCATACCCAAGGAACATCACGATACCCATTTCATGATCGATGAGGTCATGCGTTTCGTTGGAGCACAATCAGCACCCTGGTGCGTGCATCTATCGCTCTTACGACCACACCCCCCCTGGGTTGCGCCTGAACCCTATAACTCGATGTACGATCCGAACTCTCTCCAGACCTTTCATCGGGCACCGTCGCCCGAAGCCGAAGGGGAGCAGCATCCTTTCTTAGCTGCCATGCTAGCGAAACGGCATTATCGAGCGCCTCATGACCAGAAGATGGCCCGTCTTCGCGCCAGCTACTTTGGCCTTATGACGGAGGTCGACACACAGTTGGGTCGACTCTTTGGTTATCTCAAGGCCAACCATGTCTGGGAGGATACCCTGATCGTATTTACCTCCGATCATGGCGAACAGATGGGCCATCATCACCTCATAGGCAAGTTGGGATACTTCGACGATTCCTATCATGTGCCGCTCATCGTCCGCTTGCCTGACGGCTCGCTTTCGAACGCGCCCTCTCGAGTCGCAGCATTCACTGAACACGTTGATATCATGCCCACCCTGCTCGATGCCGTCGGACTGACGGCGCCCGTGCAATGTGATGGACACTCACTCCTGCCGTTCCTGCGTGGCAATACCCCGCGAGGCTGGCGCCGAGAAGCGCATTTTGAGTATGACTTCCGGGATGTGGTCGACGGCGAGGCGCTCGAACAACAGCTTGATTTAACGCTGCACCAATGCATGTTGAATGTCATCCGTGGCGAGCGATTTAAATACGTTCACTTCACCCACCTGCCACCGCTTTTGTTCGACTTGGTCAACGACCCATTTGAGCTCGAAAATTTAGCCAACAGCCCGGAGCATCAACCGGTGGTTCTCGAATACGCGCAGAAACTGCTGTCTTGGCGGATGAATCACGACGAGCAGACGCTAACCGAATACGCGCTGACCGATGCAGGCGTGTCCCAGCGCCGTGCGCCTCGATACACACTCAATTAACTGGATCCTTGGTATGACTGACAAGCACCGAAATGACATTTACGGGGACGACCCGCACGGCGAGGCCGGGACAACACCTGCCATTCCGGCAGCAACGGTCGTACTCTTGAGAGAGGCCGAAACTGGCATTGAGACTCTGATGCTACATCGCACCTCCAAGGTCAGTTTTGGCGGTATGTGGGTCTTTCCAGGAGGGCGTATCGACCCCAGTGATCATGAGGGCATGTCAAGCGAGCTTGAAGCCGCCCATCAAGCTGCGGCACGCGAAACCCTCGAGGAAACCCAACTATCCGTTGATGCGAGCGCCTTCGCTTATTTCGCACACTGGACGCCGCCGCCCGGAACCCCTAAGCGCTACTCAACCTACTTCTTTGCCTGCAAGCTACCCGAGCAACACGACGTTGAGGTCGACGGCGAAGAAATTCAAAGCCATGCTTGGCTGTCCCCTCGTGAGGCACTGGCGCGTCACGCGAAAGGCGAAATCGATCTAGCGCCCCCGACCTGGGTGACCTTGTACCAGCTGACTCGGCATCACCCCCTCGATACACTGTTTGAAGTTCTAGAGAATCAGACGCCACGCATCTATGAAACGCGTATCGCCACCGATGCCGAGGGCACGCGAATTGCGCTATGGACGGGTGATGCCGGGTACGAGGTCATGGATGCGAGCGCTGAGGGCGGGCGCCATCGACTCATCATGACCAAAGGCGGTTTCAGCTTTGAACATTCCGATATCGTCTATTAACAGCGCAGTGAATCGGTCCAAAACTTTCTAAAAGGTGCCCGCCCCCATATCCATCGAAGACAAGTGCAAAGACAGGTGCCGATGGAAGACTTCGGGTTGTTCATACTGAAGCCAGTGACCACAATCGGGCACGATCAGAAAGCGCATCGCAGGATTTTTCATCCGCATTTCTTGCCCAATGCCTTCGATGTCGGGCAATGCTGGCGCATCCTGATCACCATAAATCACGCTGAGCGGACGATCGATTTGTCCGATTTGATCAATCACCAGGGTGCTGGCGTAATACTGCGCGCTGTTAAATCTCGCCATCTGGTGATTAATGTCTTGGATATGGACCGCGCAAGCATCCACTCGTTCCGGACGGGAAATCATCAACAGTTCTAAGTTCTGTCGCTGCGCTGAGAGTACTTCCTCGCGGGACATGCCCCGATGACGGCGAATCAGTGGAAGACGCTCGGCTGGCCTTTTCCTTACGCCGAGCGACGCGGGGCCAAGAAGAAAAATTGACTTCACCCAATCCTTTTTTCGAGCCGCGATCAAGCTAGCGGCAACACAGCCCCAAGAAAAAGCCACGAGATGCACCGATTGCAAGACAGGCCGCGCCTTCATCACGGACAGCACTCGCTCTACCGCGAGACTCACCTCATAGGGTTTGTCCTGATCTGTCGACCAACCAAGAGCGGGGAGGTCAAGAGTCCAAACATCGTACTGGGCAGATAACACCTCAACATTCCTGATCCAGTGCAACCAGGATCCCGACCCCCCGTGGAACAGGAGCAGACGCTCTGCGCCAATCGGCCCTGGCCAGTGTCTTAAATGCAAGGTGCCAATGCCATCTGCCACATCCAATGCCTGACTGGCCGCCAAGGCACGGTTTAATGTGGCATCGACCTCGGCGTCGCCTGTCTGAAATGTCATCGCACCGCCCAGGTCAATTGGGCTCAGGAAATTCGAGGGCCAGTTGCCCCATTCTGGATTCACCCTCCCGAGTCTGAAGGCCAGCCGCCATGGCCCGGCGCATGTTGGTTTGTGCGCCTTCCGTTCTCAAGGTTTGTTGAAACAAGTAGGCCTCTTCAAGCAGCCCCTCCATAATGGGCAGCTCCGCATTATTAATGGATGCCTTGCAAAGCGCGATCGCTTCTGCCGGCCAGCTCGCGATCCGTACGGCCAAGGTATCGACAAAGTCGCTCATTTGCTCTGCCGACGAAAAAATACGGTTGAGGTAGCCCCAATCCGCGCACGTTTGCGCATCGATATCATCGCCGCTAAGGCAAATCTCCATGGCGCGACCACGCCCCACAAGCCTAGGCAGTCTCTGCGTACCCGAGCCGCCTGGCAGAATGCCCAAGGGAACCTCCATTTGATTGATCATGGTTTTCCCTTTAACGCCAAACCGCATGTCGCACGAAGCCGCGAATTCATTCCCCCCGCCGCCTGCACGACCTGCCATTTTGACAATCGTCGCCTTTGGCATGGTCCGAACGCGTTCGCACATCTCATGAAAAGGAGACAACTTGGTCGCCTTCTCGGCCGGGCCATCGGCGGGGAAAGTCAGAATAAGGGACACATCAAAATGCGCAATGAAAAAGTCGGGATCAGCACTTTGGAAGACCACCACTTTGATCGTGTCATCCCTCTCGAGGGCCTCAGTGACGGCAACGAGGTCCTGATAGAGTTCCGCTGTCATCACATTTACAGGGGGATTGCTGATGGTGACATGACACACGCCTTGATCATGCGAAAGGGATAGCGTTTGGTACTCACTCATTACGGTCTCCTTAGAACCCAAGTGGTGACATAATGCGACGACCCGACCTATTGAGACAACCCGACATGATGCACCGCCTGCTAACGCCCTTTCTCCTCACAGCGGTTGTTATGATTATGTGCGTGATCGCGGTAGGCGCCTCTGCCAAGCCATTGCGCGTTTTGCTCACCAATGACGACGGTTACCTCGCGCCAGGCATCAGAGCGATGCGGACATCGCTCCTAGATGCAGGACACCAGGTCTTTTTGGTTGCACCCCATTCCAATCAAAGCGGCAGCGGCACCAGCATCACGCCTCAAGGCATCATGGTTCAAACGCACGGCCATCGTGTCTGGAGCGTCGAAGGCCGGCCTGCCGACGCGGTCCGATTTGCCCTGGGTCATCTGATGAAAGACGCGCCGCCGGACCTCGTGATTTCCGGAATAAATTTAGGTCAGAATGTTGGTGCTGATGTCATGGTATCAGGCACCGTGGGAGCCGCCGTGACCGCGGTGCTGCAGGGGTTTCCCGCCATCGCGATCTCTGCAGAGATCAGACTGTCTGAGATCGAAACGCAGTTCCCTTCAACCGTGTTGGTGCTACCAAAGGCTGCCCAGTTCTTGGCCGATCAACTGGAAAAAGGCGTTTTGCCGTCTGCGGGCGAGCTAATAAATATTAATTTCCCCGCAACTCAGACGCCCAGGGGGGTGCGCCAAGCCTCAATGGCGATGTCCTCTATCCTCGGTAGCAACTATGCCGAAACCGCCGATGGCAAATGGCGCGCAGGTTATGCGGCGGAGACCAAGGATGCCGCATCGAGTGACCGCTCACTGCTTAGCGACGAATTCATCACCGTGACCCCTCTTCGGGCCGATTACTTTCAATCTGCGCCAGGTCAAGCAACCAAAGACGCGATTTCACTCATGGTCACCCAGTAGATCTAAGGCCTCAAGTTCCACCGAGCCCTTCGTACGCGCCGCCCTCGGTTGCATGCAGGCTCAAGTGAGCCCCCAAGCCCAGTCATCCGTCTTCAGCTCTGCCGCTGATTACCCAATACCGAAGTTCTGTGGACAGGCCTCATTGACGTGCGCCGCGCCTGATCCGGGATTGCCGATAACTTACAGCCCAGGCCTTTTGCAAACCGGATTGAACAGCCCGAATCCATGGCCAGACGGCTTTCACCCTTCTTGGAAGCCATGAGGCGCCAGGTTAAGCGCGCTAGTGCAGGCCACGGCTCCGAGCGAGACGATACATCAATAAGGCGGCGCGCTCGATGAGCATTGGCAAGGTGCCAAGATCGATCGATTCATCCAAGGAATGCGCCCCCATACCCTCAGCGCCAATGCCATCAATGGCATCCACATAATCGGCGACAAACGAGACATCTGCCGCACCCCGCTTGCCAGGGTCAAAAGCCTCGACCGGCCCGTAACCAAGGTCCACACTCACCTGGCTGAGCTGTTCGAGCAAGGCTTGGTTTCCCGCCGTTGGCGCCATCGAGGGATAGCCCTCACTGAAGGTAATCTCGGCTGACGTTTGAGGTAAGTTCCCCGAGATCACGATCTGCTTCATTCGCGCTCTGGCTGAAAGCTCCTGAGCTCGAGTCAAGGTCCTAATCCCCCCATGGACCACAGCGCGACTCGCCACTACATTCGTCTTACCAAAGATTTCGCCTCGATTCTGAGCGCGGTCGTAATTGACCTCGGTCCCGCCCAATATAACCCCCGGATTGAACGTCAAGTTCGGTTCTCCCGTGAGCGCCTCATGAAAAGCAGAAAGTATTCTGGCCGCCTCAAAAATTGCGCCACTGCCAACTGCCTCGCTAAAAATGTTTGAAGAATGCGCCCGAGTCCCCTGGACGGTGAGGAACCAACCACTCGACCCTCGCCTTGCGATGGTCGCGGCGTCCAGGCTGGTGGCAATTTCAAAACCCAGGGCGACGTCACATTGCTCGGCCGCCGAGATTAAATGACCTCGGGAGACTGACTTAGGGGAGCCTGACTTCTCTTCATCACCGATGAGCGCCACCACATATCGACCATCATCGAGGGCCCCCACCGATTTCAGAACCTCGAGGGCAAACAACATGACCACATCCCCACCTTTCATATCGTTCACACCCGGGCCAGTGGCGTAATCACCCGATCGCTCGAAAGTCTGAAACGGACTCGAAGCTTCAAATACCGTATCCAGATGACCAATCAGCAGCTGACAAAACCCTTCACCGCCTGAGTCTGCAAAGAGATGCCCCGCCCGATCAACTGACTGCATGTCATGCCAAATCGTTTCGAAACCCAGCGCAGCCAGTTCCCGCTCAAACACCTGACCTACAGCCCGGACCCCAGCATGATTCATGGTGCCACTGTTGATATTGACCACCTCCTCTAGCAGCGCGATCGCTGGCTCTTTCTGCTGCCGCGCGAGTTCAGCGATCCGGGATTCCATATCAGAGAGTTCGGCCCAGACGGGCAGGCTCCAAACGACCACCGTGACAACGACCAGCATTCGCCTGCCCGCTATGTTCAATCGATCTCTCACACATCACCCCCCATCACATTGGACACCCTGTTAACTCGGCCTGACGGCCTTAAAAACAAAGCCTTTAACCCCGACTGACCTCGATCGCCTGACGATATAGCGCTTGATTGCCCAGGACCTCTAGCGCTCTGTCCCCTACATGAAGACGATGAGTCTGGCGCCCCCATCGCTCGCCCATAGGCCTTAGTTCGCAATGACTTGACCAAGGTCCTCCGTGAGGCGGAAGGCCGTGTCCAAGGCAGCTCAAACCGCGTCACTCAGCGGCCGCAGGCAAGCGGTCAAACCCAACGGACCTTAAAATCGGTCATTGCTGACAATGCAAGCCGCTCTGAGTGCTACTCATCGGATGCTGGCTTGAGTGACCACTCGAACATGACCGTATCCCGCCGCTCTGAACTGGGCGATAACTTCCTATAACTGCGCTCAGCGGAGAGGTTACCCTCATCCATCAGCAGCCAGACATTTTGGCATTCGTGAGTCCGAGCCCAAGCAAACAGCGCCTCGAGCAAGGCCGGCGCCATGCCCTGCCCTCGGTAGTGATCGCCCACCCCAATTTCGTTGATCCACAACTCGTTGCGCTTATCTGGATGTCGAATCAGCACTGCACTCGCCATTCCCACCACAAGATTCGTACTGACGGCCAACATCATGATATGGGCAGAATCCTTGATGAACCCTTTCGCTTCGGCAGCACGGATGTCGAAATCAAACACCCCTTCCGCGACTTGCTCAAGTTGTGACTCTGATTTAAGCGCGGTGATCGTCCAAGCTTTCATATGGATCCCTCTTTGGGCTTCTCCTCGCGCTGCTCCCTGAGCGTCTCTTTGCCAACTTCTTTACCCGTGTCTTTACGCCCTTACTCACGCTTCCCCTTGCTCTTTCTGCAGTTTAGAGGGGCTGGGTGATCAGAACCGAACCGCGTCGATCATTTGATGCGCGATCAGCACCAAGGCTAACGCATCCCATTCACCCTTCAAACGGAGCGTATTGCGACGCCGTCTGCCCCGGATAGTTCGATGAAAGACTGCCATCCATTGATCAACGACGCGGATGCAATTTCACTTCCAGCGACTTAAAACCACGGATGAACGTCGAATAGGTTCGCTCAGGCGGCGCAACAACCTCAATGAATTCGAAGCGTTTTAGAATTTCCTCCCAGAGTACTCTGAGCTGCATTTCGGCAAGACGATTGCCCATACAACGATGAATACCGTAACCAAAAGACAGGTGCTGCCTTGCCTTGCTTCGGTCAACGCGAAAAGCGTCGGCCTGCTCAATCGCTCTTGGATCTCGGTTGCCGGAGAGATACCACATCACCACTTTTTCGCCAGCCTGAATCAATTGACCATTCAATTCGACATCCACGGTCGTTGTTCGTCGCATGTGCGCCAACGGTGTTTGCCACCGGATCACTTCAGAGACCATATTGGGAATCAAACGCTGATCCGATTTGATTTTGTCTAACTCTCCTGGGTACTCGTTCATGGCGAGGACACCCCCTGAAATCGAGTTCCGCGTGGTGTCATTCCCGCCAACGATCAGTAACAGAAGATTGCCCAAGAATTCGAGTGGCGCCATATGCTTCGTTGATTCGCCGTGGGCGAGCATAGAAATTAGGTCGTTCGAGGGTTTAACTTTAGCGCGCTCGTTCCACAATTGCGTAAAGTACTCAAGGCACTCCAACAATTCCGCCCGACGCGCCTCAGGTGTTTCACTGACCCCCATGCCGGGCGGTGTGGTTGCCACATCACTCCACCGCGTCAGTTTGCGGCGGTCCTCAAACGGAAAGTCAAACAGCGTCGCTAACATCTGAGTCGTGAGCTCAATGGATACGCGATCAACCCAGTTAAACGATTCATTCAAGGGCAGCGCATCTAAAATAGCCGCCGCCCGAGATCGAATCACGGTCTCCATCGACGCAAGATTTGGGGGAGCGACCACACCCGTCACCGTGGCTCTCTGAACATCATGTTTGGGAGGATCCATCGCGATAAACATGCCGAAGCCATCCCACGCTTTGCGCACTTGATCTCTTGATTCTGGCTCGGACTGCACCTGGGGCGGCATAGGCGCACCGCCCGCGCCACCGATGGTAATGCCACCGGCCGATGAAAAGCGCTGGTGATCCTTATCAACCGCCATAATGTCGTGATACCGGGTGATCGACCAGTAAGGACCGAAGGCGCTGTCTGGGCAATAATGGACCGGAGCTTCGTCTCTCAACCGCTCGAAAAAGGGCGCCTCCAATCCCGCCTGAAAAAGAGCAGGATCCGCCACATTGAATGTCTCGAGGTCGAGTTCGTAGGGGTTTGGGCGTGGGTTATTCATATTCATGGCGCAGATCCTCTTTGATCGTTGCTCGCGTGAGTGGGATGTCATTGCTCCGCAGGTCACCGTCGATTCTAATCAGCTTTGGTCTAATGTCCACGCCGCAACACCGAGGGCAGTTTTGGCTCCAGCGGCAGGCTCTGGGCCGATCTTCAGGGCCAGTCCTCGACCTCGAGAGCCCGGCCAAAGGCCATTGCAGCAGTGCTTTGCAACGCGGCAAGTCAGACACTCAGCGCAGAACGGAAGGTTGATCACCCGGAGCGGCCGATCAGTGATTCCTTAAAAACCTCACGACCTAAGCGACGCCCGGTATACTCAATTTATGCAAGCCTCCTACTTGATCATTTTTAGCTATGTTTAAACTGGTCCAATCCAATGACCTTCACGTGCTTGCCAACGTTCTTTGCGACGATCTTCGCGGACCTCTTGCCCCCTTCACACCCGAAACGGTGCTGATTCAGAGCTTGGGTATCGGACAATGGCTCAGGCAACGTGTTGCCGATCAGCTAGGCATCGCCGCGAACCTGCAACTAGAGCTTCCTGCCAGCTATCTGTGGGCGCTATACCGTACCCTTTTACAAAGCCGTTTCCAGGAGCCTTTGGATCGAGATGCTCTTGCAATCCGGGTGCTCAAGTCACTGCCTCATATTCAGGCGCCGATTCTTGAACAGTTCAGAGCATCCAGACCGCAATCGCAACGCGGTGACTTCGAATTGGCCCAGCAATTGGGCTCGGTCTTCGAGAACTATTTGCTGTATCGCCCAGAATGGGTGCTGGAATGGCAGGCAGGTAGGCAACCGGTGAACCACCCTGATGCCGAATGGCAGGCCCTGATCTGGCAAACCATCACGCGACTCGACCCCTCGCTAGCGGAAAACCATCGCGCAAGACTGCATGTGCAAATGTTGGATCATCTAAATCAAAGTGAAGCAAAGCTTCCGTTGCCAGAGCGTCTCAGCCTATTTGGGCTCAGCACCTTGGCGCCGATGCAGCTCGATGCATTTGAAGCAATCGCCAAACACATACCGGTGACCCTCTATTTTTTAAATCCCTGCGAGCACTATTGGGGCGATTTCATCACGCAACGATCGTCAGCGCGCCAGGCCGCGAAAGCCATCGATGCGGGCTACGATCCAGAACTTCTGTTGCTGGATGCTGGTCACCCAATCCTTGCTCATTGGGGTCGTCTTGGTCAGGAGTTTCATGAACGCCTCACCCAGAAGGGGGCAGACTATTCGGTGGAACAATTCACTTCGAAGTCCGATCAAACAACGCTGGGACGCCTGCAGGCATCGATTCTAGAGGCCACCATCGAGGCAGCGAGTTGTGTCGAAGAGGACTCAGTAAACCTGCCTGCCGACAACTCGATTGAAATTCATCGCTGCCATGGGCCGCTGAGAGAGTGCGAGGTGCTCCTTGATCAGCTCTTTACCTTAGTCGAGACAGACGATGCTGCGCTCGGCAACACGCTCGTCATGGCGCCGGACATCGATGAGTACGTGCCACATATTCACAGTGTTTTCAGCGATCTCCTGCCCTATACCATTGCCGATCAGAGTCAAATTCTCTACTCGACGCTCGTGCCAACCTACTTAAGGCTCTTGGCGTTGCCCACATCAAGACTGGCCGCAAGCGGCGTGATTGATTTGCTTCAGCACCATGGGATCCAACGCCGTTTCGATTTATCCCTCACAGATATTCAGCTCATCGAACGATGGATCGGTGACGCCAACATCCACTTCGAGTGGGATGGGGTCCAAAAAAGGGCGCGTTGGGGGCTACCCGATACGCATCAGTTCACCTGGCGATTTGGGCTTGATCGAGTCATCGCCGGATTCTTGACCGGTCGACACGACGAGCTCATTTCTGATAGCGCTGCCATCGACATTCCTGGCGAGGAAGCGAACACCTTAGACAAGTTCCTGGGCTTCCTTGACCTACTAACCCGAACGAGGGACTCGCTCTCTCAACCTGGTAACGTTCAGTCTTGGAGCGACCGTCTCAATCGCCTGTTAACTGACTGGTTTGTCCTGCCTGCCGAACAAGCAGCTGAGACGCAAACCATCACTCAAGCCATTGAGCGATGGTCGCGGGTGCTGATCGAAGCGGACTTTGAAGAAGCTCTTACCTCCGAATGGGTCTTTGCTTGGTTTAATGAGAAGCTCGGCGAGCCCCGCGGGTTAATGCAGATGCACCAACGAGGCGTGACCTTCGCGACGCTCGTTCCTTTGCGATCGATACCTTTCGATCACGTCTTCATACTCGGATTGAATGCCGACAGTTTTCCTAGGGCGCGACATCGACCGTCGTTCGATTTGCTCGAGAACACGCCTCGGCGACTGGGCGACCGGTCCCTTCGCGATGACGATCGGTATCTGTTACTAGAAGCCATCAACGCCACACAGAAAAAACTGCGACTTTCATTCGTGGGACGAGATCAACGAGATAATTCAGAGATTCCGCCCAGTTTGGTGGTGACCGAACTGATCGATTGCTTGGCGGCCATGGGCGAGATTCTCCAAATCACGGACCACCCGCTGCAGCCGTTTTCCCGTCGATACCGATCAGGCGAATTGATCACCTACCACGGTCACTGGTGGACAGCGCCTGCGTCGCAATCTATCGAAGCGAACCCTGCGTCCCCCGCGATGACGAGTGATGATCATATCGAAGGCGAAGCCCTGATTCGGTTTGCGCAACACAGCGGACAAAGCTTCTTCGAGGATGGTCTCGGTGCCAGACTCCGAGTATTCGATCAAACCTTGAAGGAGAGCGAGCCCTTCGAATTTGATGCGCTTGATCGGTTTCTGGTCCTAGATCAATGTGTTGATGCGCTCTTATCGGGCCTCTCGGTGCAAACACTCACCAAACAACTCATGAGCCAAGGTCGAGCCTTGGAGGGACCGTGGGGAGAGCGCCAGCTCGCAACCACCCTTCGAGTCGCTGAGCGTATGGTCGAGAGAGTCACGGCTGAGGCTCCCGATACCCGTCGGATGCAGCAGATCGCGTGTTTGATTGACAAGAAAACCGTCACTTTGAACTGCCAAGGAATCCGAGATACAGATCATCTGCACGTTCGAGCGGGCCGCTGGACTGCGCGGCAGTTAATGCGACCATGGATCGCCCATCTCCTTCTCCACGCCTCTGGCAGGGAATTGCCTGGAACGCTCGTGGGAGCTGAATCGGGCGACATCAAATTGTTCAAACTGTCGCCACTATCGACGGATGACGCGAAAAGTGCCCTCGCGCCCTTGCTCAATCTTTATAACGCGTCGCTTACGCAGCCCACCTTTCTTCCGATCGAGTCTACCTGGGCGTACTTCTCGACAATCCAATCCGGCAAGGACGCAAGAAGCGCCATGGAAGCGGCAAGACAACAGTGGGATGGGCAATTTTATGGCCCTAACGAAAAAAGCGATCCTTACTGGGCGCGAATCGATGGGACGCTCGCGGAGGTTCCACGACTAAGCAATCTTCTCGAGCCTTTTCTGGCGGCCTTGTTTGCAACCTGGGGTAAAGCGTGAACCTTCTGCCCCTGCCGCCCGGCCAACATCTTATCGAAGCGAGTGCCGGAACAGGCAAGACCTACACCTTGATGCAGCTCATCCTGCGTCTACTGCTGGGTCAAGGAACCCAGCAAGCGCACGCCTTCGAGCTCTCTGAGATCCTCGTGGTGACTTTCACTCAAGCGGCTACGCACGAGCTCAAGCAACGAGTGACCGAATTGTTACGGGCTGCCCGAATAGGATTTGAACACGCGTCATCAACTGATGAATCCATTCAAGCGTGCATTGATGCATCTACGGATGTGAAGCGCGATCTGATTCGACTCAAGCAGGCTGCGCTGTCTCTTGATGAAGCCCCCATCTTTACGATTCACGGCTTTTGCAGTCAGATTCTCCGAGATCACAGTATCGAGCTTGGCCTGCCTCTCAATGTCCAAATTGAAACAGACCAATCGATCGACCTCCTTCGGCTGGCTGAGGACCTTTTCCGACAGCATGTTACGACGCTTTCACCACTCGAGCAGGAAATCGCGCAGACCCTGTGGGCGAGTCCAATGATGCTTCTCTCGCGTTTGCAGCCCTTGATCTCGAGACAAACGCTGAAGGTCATGCCTGAACCCCACATCCTCCATCTACCTATTGAGATCGAGTCGCGAATGCGCAGCGTGAAACAGCAGTGGCTTGATGAGGACCTCGAGTCGCTTATCGGTTCAAGCGATCTGATGCGGAATCGGAAATCGTTCACTAGGCGACTTGAGATGAGCCGCTTTTGTAGAACCGCTCATCTAGAGCCTTGGTCAGAACTTTGGCAACTCTGGCGAACCTCAGCGCTCGCCGAGGTCACGAAAAAAAATGGCAAGACGCCCCTGCACCCAATTTTCGACGAATTTGAAGATCTAAGTGCCCAGTTCGAGCAGTTTCATGCCTTTCAAGCGGGTCACCTGTCAGCCCTTTGGTCAGCGTTCAAGCATCAACGCGAACGGCTGGTCCTTGAGTCCGGCAGACTGGGCGTCGATGAACTCATTCCTCGCGTGAGCGAAGCCTTAAATGGATCCAAACGTCTGGCTGGGTTACTCGCCAAACAATACCCCATCCTATTGATTGACGAATTCCAAGATACTGACGATCTTCAATACCAACTCTTTCGAACGATTCATGCGCAGCAAGCATCACATCATCTGGTTCTCATCGGTGACCCCAAACAGGCGATTTATCGTTTCCGTGGTGCCGACATCAAGACTTACCTTCGCGCTGCGGGTGATAGTCTTCCTGCCCACCACCTTGATACCAATTGGCGATCAAGTGCTCGCTTGATCGATGCCGTCAACCATCTCTTTAAGCCGGATCAAGCCTTTTCAAAAGAGAAGACGATCACCTTTTTCCCGTCAAAAGCGAGTCCTCGAGCGAGTTCGGACCGCATTAGAGTCGATCACAAGCCAGCCGCGCCCTGCTGGTTTGTGGTGAGCCAGGAGACAGAAACGAATCAAGCGATTGCCCAGGTGGCGCAAGCTCAATACATCGCTCAGTCGCTGAACGCTGTGTTATCTGGTCCGAACGAAGTACAGCTACAAGTCAGTCAAGATCCGGTCCAATACGAGCGCCTGAGGCCCGAGCAACTCTCGATCCTCGTGAGAAACCGGCGGGAAGCGCAGTTAATTCAAACCGCGCTCTCGTCCTACGGCCTTGCAAGCGTTTATCTCGCACAAACCAGCATCTTTGAGACACAAACCGCGAGCGATTTGGCCATCATTCTAACGGCGATGCTGCGCCCTAAAAATCCAGGCGCGGTGATCAGCGCCTTATCGACTCGTCTTTTTCAAAAATCCTTTCAATGGCTCGGCCAGTTTAGACAATCAGAGCACGAGCAAATGCGAGCGCTCGAAACCTTTACGCGATGGGGTAAGACGTGGGAGCGATCCGGCGTGGGTGCGGCTATTCATCAACTGGTGCGTGACGAGGGCCTGGGAGGCACTTGGATCAACCGAGCAGAGGGATCACGGGAACTCACCGATTTGCGTCACTTAGCGGAATGTCTCGATACCCGACAGCGGCATTTGTCATCCAGGCAGCAGCTCATTGACTGGTTGATCGGAGGCTATCGACTCGACGAGACCTTGGGCCAAGAAGACTTAAGGCAACGACTCGATTCTGATGATCAGCTCATCAACATCATGACCATTCATGCCGCAAAAGGCCTGGAGTTTGATGCTGTGTGTGTGCCCTTTGCTGATTTTGGCGCTGTGAAAACTCGCACCTCCGGTCGCGAGCTGACCGAAGCAGCCACGTCCTCGGCGGCCCATGCGGAGATCAATCTCACACGCTCTTACAAAGCGGATGAGACCTTGACAGAACGAGCGCAAGAAGAAGAGATGCGCCTCTTTTATGTGGCCGCAACCCGGGCGAAATCGTTACTGATCTTGGGCCTCGGTGAGACGCGACTGACGGATTCGGTAAGCGCAAGAACCGCGCCACTCGCACGGCTGCTTGGGATCGACGAATCTGGAGGCGCCGAGGACGCCATCCGAGCGCTGCCAAGTTCGCTTTTTCACCTCTACACACCGGAGCCCATCACACCAAGCAGTTTGCCTCCAAAAACGGACAGTCATTGGGTCGACCAGCGACCCATCCCAACTGTCGATTTCCAACCCGTCACGTTCAGCTATACCGGCCTCACCCGACAGTTGAATCGGAGCGCGGCAATGTATGCGCCAGGGTTGAATGATGAACCCGACGGAAACGAGCGGATCACTCTTGAGTATGCATCCACAGCAATCGAACAGTTTTTGGAAGCCGGCTTACCCAAGGGTGCCAATCTCGGCATCAAAATCCACGATCTATTCCAACACCTGGATTTTACCCAACCGGTATCAGAGCAATCCGACTTATTAGAGCCTTTCAAAACAGCCTGCCGCATCTC
>Ga0181566_10002093_pt1 | contig 16438 bp, 7 predicted proteins | sample 101ome_15_FD_133762 | JGI IMG/M metagenome (GOLD analysis project Ga0181566, IMG submission 133762) | Coastal salt marsh microbial communities from the Groves Creek Marsh, Skidaway Island, Georgia - 101402AT metaG (megahit assembly) | ecosystem: Environmental > Aquatic > Marine > Intertidal zone...
CCTCCAGCGCGACGCGCGCGTCTCCACATTGTCGCGAACGAATCCCTCGTTCGTTCATTCGTCGTCGTCGTCGCGCGCGCGACCTCGCGACGCGCGCGCACCATGAAGTGTTTCATCGGGGCGAATTTCCCGGTTTGGATAAACTTTTGCCGGTACGACTCCATCGCGCGCGTCCGTCGTCGTGTGTCGTCGTCGTCGTCCCGCGATCGATCCCACGTGGCGCCCACACACCATCCCGAGAGCGCCAACGGGGCAAGAATGACGGCGGCGGCGCGCGCGTTCCATCATCGCGCGGCACTCGCACGCGCGCGTCGCGGCGACGCGCGAGTCCGTTCGAGGAAAAAGCACGCGCGCGTCTTCGTTCGCGTCGTGTCGTCATGGCGCCCACGACGGCGCTCGGGGCGGCGCTCAAGACGCTCGCATCGTCGCGCACGCGCGAACAGCGACTGGGCGCGAACGCCAAGGCGTCCATCCTGTACGACGCGCGAGACGCCGCGGACGTCGATCGAGAGACGATACACGCCGTCGGTGTGAGAGGATTCGAAGAGTTGTGTCGTCGGGACGGGCGGTTCGAACCGTTCGCGAAGACGTTGTTTTCGAGAGCGCGCGCCGAGGCGGGACACAGAGAGTCGGAGGACGCGGAGACGTCGCGAGCGACGAGCGTCGAGTTGCGCGCGTATTTGCGATTGTTGAGCGGGTATTTCACGGAGAAGTGCGCGGTGTCGACGTTGGAGTACTTGGTGCGGAGGTTTAAGATTCACGTGTACGATGTGGATGATTTTATCGCGTGCGCGTTGCCGTGGCACTCGACGGCGGAGTTCGTCAAGTGCGCGCAGACGTGTCAGTTGGAGAATAGTAAGCACTTTAAATGGTTGAGTGGGGTGAAAGAGACGGGTGCGGCGCCGCCGAGAGATGCGTTGGCGGTGCGATGTTCGAAAGATAAGGCGTTCTTTACGTTTTGTGCGGAGAGCGCGACGGAGATGGCGACGGCAAAGGTACGCGACGAAAAGTGACGATTCGAGCGGCGCTCGGCTCGTGTTTTCTTCATATTTTTTTGTTTCAGCGCTTTGTTTTCCACGGCGACTGGGACGTCCAATCACGACCGCGGGCACTCGTGCGAATCGCGACACGTGATGGATCTCCACTCGCGGTGGTACATGTATTCTTTTAACGAAGCGCCGGCATTGTCGGCGTTCGCACCTTTCGCTCGCAACGTACTGCGCTCCGCGGTGGCGCGAATCGCCTAGAGTGCCGGCGCACACACTCTGTTCTCGCTCGAACCCATCGACTGACTGTGTATACGTCTTTCATTTTCGTTTTTTTGCATCGCCTCTAAGGGAAACGTCGGCGTGACGTCTGCGTTTTACGCCGTGCTCATCACCGAAGCCATCGGCGTGATGAAGGACGTCGACGGCGGCGTCACGACGAGACTCTTGCCGTACCTGGAAGCCGGACTCGCGTCCGCGGCGAACTCTGAACAATTCGCAGGCGCGCTCATGGTGGCCACGCAGCTCGCCGCGCGCACCAACATGGCGGAACCGCTCGTGGAGGCGTTGCTCGAGGGCATCGCCAAGGGCACGCGCGTCCCGTTGCACTCGCAGTCGTTGCAAGCCATGTTGGCGCTGTGTCAGACGCAACGCGTCAAGGCGTTACCCGAGCGCGCGTTCAAACACTTGGTGAAGATTCCGGAACTCGAAGAATTGGTCGCCGAGTTGGCGCACACGTATCGCGCCGACGCGTTTACCATTCCGTTCACGCGGTCGCTCGCCGAATTCGCCGACGTGCACGCCAACTACGAACGCATCTTTAGAGCCGTCGTGGAAAAGGTACCGCTTCGCGGGAAACATTTCATCGCTGCGGTGCCCATATTGTTGAAGACGGCGAAGAAGAGCGACGCCGCGGCGGACATGGTGAAATCGTTGTTGACGCACGCCGATCAACACAGACCCGTGGCGACGAGCGAGGCGGTGGATTTCGTCTTTCGAGGATCGTCGAGGAAGAAGCCGGCGCCCGAAAAGGAGGCAAAGAAAGACAAGATGGTGGCGAGCGAAGAGGACGCGGCGTTCCTGCGCGCGGCTCTGCTCGGATCGGCGTCGGCGCCCATGCGTGGACACGCGACGTCCGTGCACGCCGCGCTCGACCATCCCAACGCGAGTCTGCGAGAAAACGCCCTGGCGCAACTCGCGCAAATCGCCGCCGACGCCGGCGACGACGAACCGTCGGCGCTGAAACGGGGCTCTGCGCTAGGCCCGGCCGTGTTGCGTCGCGTGACGGACGACGACGCGCGCGTCGCCGCCGCCGCGATGGATCTCGAGCCGTTGCGCCGCATGGTGAACGACGACGGCGCGTTATTCGCCGCCGCGAAACAACGCCTCGCCGTCGCGACGATGGCGCTCGTCTCCGGAAGTCAAAACAGCGAGAGCGAGCGTCGCGTCGCGAAAAAAGCGCTTCGTCTCACCCTCGGCGTGCTCTCCAAGACGGAGGACGGTACCGCGCCGTCCGCGTTGGCCAGTCGCGCGGCGGCGACGGCGCTCGAATACGTCTTGTTTTCTTCGACGACGGCGTCGCGCAACGTCACCAAGGCGGCGTTGAACGCGGCGCGCGGGTGCCCACACGCATCTCTCGACGGCATTCGATCCGACGCGTTGCGCGACGTCGTGGGCGATGGGAAATCCATCAAAGACGCCGACCAACGAAGAGCGTTTGAGGATGAGTGCAACGCCGTCGTCTTGCGCGCGCTCGCCGACGCGCTGCTCGCCGACGGTTGGTCAGAAGATCGAGGATTATGGATTCGAGAGGCGTACAGAGACGCCACGAACGTTGGACGCGCAACGTTACTCGCTGCGTGCGCGCTCGCCGTCGAAAAGGGGCCGTCGGCGTCCGGGAAGACGAAGTCGTCGGCGGCGTCCGGAAACGTCGCCGCGATTCGAGACGCGGCGTGGTGGCTGATTCGCGACGCGTGGTTCGCCGACGGCGTCTCGTCGACGCACGGCATCGATCGCGATGAAGAGTTCCCCGCTGGATCCACCCCGAGCGCTAACGCCGTGCGTCGATTCGCGTCGAGCGATTCGGCGGCGCGGAAATACGTCCCGTCGTGTCACCGAGCGCTGTTACGCGCGACGCTCGCGAGCGCGACGAAAAAGTCCATCGGCACTGGCGAAGACCAACGGCTGCGTGAGTGTTTCGTATTATTAGCGACGACGGATTCCAAGGACGCGGCGCGCGGCGCGCGGAACGAATCTCTCGACGTCGTCGTCGGTGAGTTGTTCCGACTGGTGCTCGACGCGTGCGAACGATGTCGAGGCGCCGACGGCGTGAGCGCGTTTCTCGCGTCGCTCTTCGCTGCGGATCCGCGCACGGTCGACGCGCGCGCGCAAGTCGCGGCTTTGGAATTGGCCGTCGCGCGCTCGACATCCGTGCCCGTCGCCTCGGTCATCGTCGCCGTCGCGTCGTCGTCGGCGCTCGTGCGCGCGGCGGCGGCGACGGCGCTCTCCGCCTGCGCGAGAGACGCCCGGGCGAGCGCTTTGGCTAAACGTTTGGCCAAGTCTGCCGACGCCGTCGCGCGCCTCGGCGCCGGCGCGCTCTGCGACGCCATCGCGCGAGGTCTCGAGGCGTCCGCGTCACCGTCCGATGAATTGGCGGCGTTTTTAGAACCCGTCGTCGCCATGACCAAGGGTGCCGGTGACGACGCGTGCGTCGACGCGTACGGCATGCGGTGTCTCCTCGCGGCGACGCGAGACATCGCCGACGTCGACGTGAAGACGACGGTCGCGGTGCCCGTGCTCGCGTGGTGTCTCGACGAGGACGCGCGCGGGGACGCGACGGCAAAAGCGGCGCTCGCGGTGGAGGCGTTGCGCACCTTCACGCCGGCGTGCGCCGCCGCGTGGGGCGCGCGCGGCGGCGAGGGATGGGCCGTGTTAGCGAAGTGCGCCGTCGCGCCATCGCCGCCCGCCGTTCGAGCCGCCGCGTTTTCCGTCATGACGCCGGCGTTTGTCGACGCGCTCGACGCGGAGGCGCGCGCGAGCGCGCTCAAAATTTTATTCGCCGCCGTGAACGCCGACGCCGACGAGACGTCGAGAGCCGAGGCGAGAAGCTCGGCGAACGCGTTGACGCTCGACGGCGCCGACGTGGCGAAAACCGTCGACGCGGCGGTGATAATGAAAGCCGCGCCGGCGACGGCGACAAAGAAAAGAGCCAAGGGACAGACGCCGAAATCATCGACGACGTCCGCGACGACGGTTTCGTTGGGCACGGTCGAGGCGACGCGAGACGCGGCGACGGCGTTGGAGACGCTCGCGTGGAAATTAGACGAGACGAAGAATCGAGACGTCCTCGCGGCGCCGTGTCTGCGCTTTTTAGAGGCGTTGCTCGACGACGCCGACGCCAGACGCAAACGCCGAGACGCCGATTCCGACGATGATTCCGACGATGATTCCGACGACGATGAATCCGGCGTCGCCGCGGGTGGGTACCTCGAGGCTCTCGTCTTGCGCGCGTTGGAATCTCTCGCCGCGCTCGACGTGGACCCGCGAGACGGATGGAACGTCCCGCTCGTCATTCGCGCCGTTCGCGAGGTGGACGAGGGCGCCGCTCGAAGCGCCGCGTTGGCGTGTCTGGCGCAAATCGCCAAGACGGCGCCGGACGCCGTGCGCGATGTTGTCTTTGACGTCGGTGCCGCGCTCTCGGATCGCGCGGCGTCGGCGTCCGACGACGTTCTCTCGCAACGAGCGTTGGAGAACGCGCTCGTCGCCGTCGTGCCCGTGTGGTTGGAGGGTGGTGAACCGCTCATAAACGTCGTGAGTCGATTGATCGATTCGCTTCCGCGCGCACCGGCGAGACGACGTGCGCCGGTGTGCGCGGCGCTCGTGCGCGCGGCGCCCGAGGGTGAAGCGCTTCCCGCCGTCGTCGTCACTCTGTTGCGACGATTGAAATCGCTCGAGGCGTCGGCAAGAGATAGACGCGAGAAGACGGACGCTATCGTGGACGCCGAGGACGCGCCGGTGGCGGCGGAGGAGGATGCGTGGGTGAAGGAATTGCTCGACGCGTTGCTCGCGCGAGAGACGCCGATGGCGGCGACGGCAGCGCTCGTCACTGCATTGGAGGTACGCGCCGCGCGCTTCTTCTTATTTTTCTTGTTTTTATGTGTGTGCTCGTCGACGCGAACGCGCGGCGTTTCTATGATGAAAGATTCTACTGTGTCAGGATTCTGATTCCATTGATGAGACATACGAATCTGCTGCTTTCCTTCTGAGAAACGCCGGCGTCTCAACGTTTCGAAGACGAACGACGTCTCTCTGATTTCTGTACTGACCCGTAGCGTTCGTTTTCACTCCACCCCCAGGAATCCGCCAAGGAAGGTGGTCGACTCGTGCGCGCGTGCGCGGACGCCGCGGCGCGTCACCTGTCCTCACCGCAGTTCATTCGCGCGCAGTCGCGCGTCGTGGACGAAGACGACAAAGACGTGCTTCAACGAGGATACGCGGCGTTAGCCGAGTCCGCCATCGTGCTCTTGAAATCCGTCAACACCAAGGACGTCACGCCGAGCGGTAAATCGAAGTCACCCGGGAAATCACCGGCGAAACTCGCCGCCAAGGCTGAGGCGAGCGGTGAGAGTTTACTCGGCGCGCTCAATGGATTGTTGGCGTCGGGACCATTTTTGCGCGCTTTGACGCCGTTGCTCGATCACAAGGAGGGACGGGTGCGACGCAAGGCGTTGGCGCTCGTGACGGAGCGATTGCAAACCGCGAGCGCGGAAGACGACGTCGAGGACGTCGCCGAGACCTCGGCGGGCATCGCGCTCATCGACGAATTGTCGACGTTGATCAAGTCGAAGAACGCGACGACGTCGCAAGCCGCGCTCATGGCTTTGGAAGCCGCCGCCGTTCGATTCAGCGGTGCCGCCGACGCCATCAAACCGTTGTTAGCCGTCGTCCCGGCCGTCGTCGCGCAGCTCAACGCGCCGGCCGTCACGCTTCGCGCGTCGGCGGCGCTCTCCTTGGCGTCGTTGGCGAAGATTTTGGGCGCGCGCATGGTCTCCGTCATCAACGTCGCCGTTCCCGCCTTGCTCGAGTCCACGCTCGCGAGCGCCGACGCGCTGCGCGAGGAGGACGACACCGTCGGCGAGCTAACCCTCGTCGCGCACTCGTGCTTGGCGGCGCTTCGCGTATTTTTGAAGAATGTCGCGGGTTTCGTGTCGCCGTTTTTGAGCGACATCATCAAAGTCTTGTTGCACCCGGCGATGATTTCTCCGCGCGGCGACGACGCCGACGCGCGCGGCGACGCGCACGGTTTACACGAACTCGCGTCAGAGATTCGACGCGAGCTTCCCGTCGCGGTGGAGCTTCGTCTCGTCGTTCGTCCGCTCGTGGAATCGTGGGATTCGTGTCTCGAGCACGACGGCGACGACGGCGCGGCGTCGTGCTCGGCGCTCTTGGACGTCCTCGCCGCCGCCGGCGATTCCGACAAGGCGACGAACGCGTACCGACAACAACTCTTCTCCGTCGTTCTCCGCGCGCTCGACATTCGTCGTAGCGCACCCGTGGGCGCGAGCGAGGAATCTCTCGACGTCGTCGAGGGCAAGGCGGTGGACGCGTGCGTCGCGTTGGCGCTCAAGTGCACCGAGAGCGAATTCTTACCCTTCTTTTTACAGTGCGTCGAGTGGGCGCGCGCGAGATCCGGCGAAGCGGACGTCACTCGAACGCGTCTCGCCGCTCTGTTCAGACTCGCGGCGTCGCTCGCCGACGAACTTCGCGCCGTCTTTGTACCGTTTTTCCGTCACGTGCTCGATCTCGCCGCCGCGGCGTTGGACGTCGGCGCCGACCCGTCGAGCGGGAAAAAGAAACGTCGAAGCGCGGGTTCGGAGGATTTATCCGCGAACGATATCTGGCGCATGCGTCGTTGGACGCTCGCCGCGCTGCGACGATGCTTCCAGTACGATAACGTCGGTTTCCTCGATTCCAACCGGTACAACATGTTGTACCCGCTCGTCGTCGAACAATTAAAGGCGAAACCGCCGCCGTCGGATTCTGACGAGGACGACTACGACTCGTACGCCATCGAAGGATCGTTCGGGTACGAAGTCGTCGGCGCGTGCGCGTCGCTTCTCGCCTCCGCGCCCGACGACGCGCACTGGAAACCGCTTCATCGCGCCATTTTAATGTGCGGGCGCGACGACGCCGCGCGAGCGCGCGTCCTCGTCGTCAAGACGATGGACCTCGTTGTGGACAAGCTCCAGGAGGAGTATCTCGTCCTCTTACCCGAGGCGATTCCGTTCTTGGCCGAACTCACCGAGGACATCGAACCGGAGATTGAACGCATGACTCGGAAGCTCACCAAGAGGTTATCCGAACTCTCGGGTGAAGATTTAAAGACGCTGATGACGGACGGGTTCACGCCCAAGGGGAAGGAAACGACGCTTGACGACGAAGAGGAGGACGAGGAATCGGACTGAACGCGTCGTCGCGATCGTTTAGAACTATACTAGTAGCTAATTCAATTCACATACATTCTTCTACAGGACGTTCCAGCGCTGCGCCGAGTCTCATCAAAACTCGACGTCGATGGCGGCGGAGAGATAAAACTCGTTAAAGTCGACGCGTTGAATCAACCCGCTCGCGGCGTCGCTGCTCGTGACGCGCGCTCGGAAACACAACTGCGTCATCAAGGCGTGAAACTTGGCGTGTACGCTCTGCGCGCGCGTCAACGTCGGACCGTCGTCGAGGAGCGTCTCGACGTCGGCGTCGGACAACGCGCGCGCGAAATCGAGCGCCAGTTGTAAACCCTCATCGACGAGCGCCTTTAACGCCGAATCGACGGGACGAAGGAAACACGCCGCGTGCGCGCGGACGCAGAACTTCTCGACGACGTCACGAATATCGTCCACGTGCCGAGGGAGAATTCGACCGTCGTCGGCGCGAAGCGCGCTAAATAAGGCTTCTTTTGCGCCGATGTGAATCGCTTCGAGCGCGTGCGCGCTCGCCGCGTCGACAAAGTGTCGAAACGCCGCCGCCATGAGACATAAATTTCTCGCGCGCCGCTCTCTCGCGGTCGCGCTCGTTCGCGACGCATCCATCAACGGTCTCCATCGCGCGCTCGCGTGAATGAGCGCCGAGACGTCTTTCACCGCGTTTGCCGCGTGACACATTTGTAACAGCGCGGTTTGCGCGTGTCGCAGCGCGTACTTTTCGCGAACGCCGGTAAAGACGAGATTGATCGGCCACGGGGACGCGTACTCGCACTCGACGCCGTTTGCGAGATCCAAATTGTACGCGTCGAACGATGTCAACGAATCCTCGCGTTCGCGCAGACGAAGACGTGACGTAAAGGCGTCTCGCCGTACGCGCGCGTCGTCGACGGCGCGATCCAACGCCGCGCGCATCGCCGGCGCCGACGCTCGAGTGACGCGAGCCCTCGTGTCGCCGCACGCGTCTCGTAAACTCTTCATCAACGCGTGCGCGAAGGCTATTTCACCCCCGAGCGCGAAACGCAACACCGCGTGTAAATGCTTCTCCAACGCGAAGTGATCGAGGAACACGGACACCGTGTAGTGACCAATCGTCGCGTGCTGTCGCGCGACGATTTCTCGCATCTCCTGCGCGAGCAACAGCGGTAAGGGGGTACCGAACGCGTCGGAAAGATGGCCGCGCATCGCGTCGTCGTCCTCCTCGCGCGGTATCGACGCGTCGAGCGTCGCCGGTTCCATAATCGTCGTCGGCGGCGTCGGCGGCGGCGCGAGCGTTCGCGCGGCGTCAGAGCGTTCCTCTTCCATCGCGTCATCCGCCGCGGAACGCAACGACTCGGCCGACGACGTCGGCGTCGATTCGACGACGAGCGCTTCCGGCGCGTCGGCGAAATCTTCCGATGACGAAGGCGCCTCCCCCGAATCGCTCTCGCGTGTCCCGTTCTCCGCCGTCGGCGCGTCCCCGTCTTCACCGTCGTCGTCGTCGTCGTCGTCGTCGTCGTCGTCGTCGTCGTTTCGTGGAACGCTCGCGAACGCGTCGACGACGAGCGGCGCCGGTTTCGATATTCTCACACCGTCGCGCATCGCGTCGGCGAGCGCGACCACCGCCTCCTCCTCGTGCGACGCCTCGAGTTGGCGCACGAACGCGCGTCTCTTCTCCGCGAGCGCCAATCTCGACGTCTGCCACCCAAACCAACGCACTTTCGCATCCTCGCGTTCCAATCGCGCGCGCGTCTCCTCCATCTTCTTTTCCAATTTAAATCGTTCCACCGCGCGTTGCTTCTCCTCTCGTTCCTCCAACCACGCCCGCTCGTCGGCGATTCTCCTCGCGCGACTCTCCTCGCGTTCGCGCTCGCGGGCGTCGAGTTCCTCGAGCTGCGTCTCCCGTCGCGCTCTCTTGGCGACATCGATCGACTCGAGGCGATCGAGACGCGCCTTTTCGCGCGCATAGAATTCAGCGCTCGAGCGCGCTTCGACGCGTTCTCTCGCCGCGCGCGCGGCGGCTTCGTGCGCGTCGCGTTCGTCTCGCATGGCGCGAAGACTCTCTCGCGCGGCGGCGACGACGCGTGATTCCAACACGCGCACGCGGTTGAGCCATCGTCGTGCGCCGCCTTCATCGCACGCCTCGAACGCGGACACTTTCATAAACGCGTCCTCGACGGCGCGCGCGAACGCCTTGGTTTGCGGGACGCGTTGTAACAATCGCAACTGCGTCCCCGCGCGAAGAATGTCTCGCGCGCTCCCGGCGACGAGCGCCGGCGCGGCGTTCGGTCGCGCGCGCGCCATCGAGAGCGAATCCGTCTCGGTGTCGTCGCCCTCGCCGTCGTGCACGGGACCACCGAGCCAACACGGGACGTCGTCACCGCCGCGGTACCTATCGAACGTCTCGAGACTCGTCCACGCGGGCGCGTGCTCGACGAAGAAATCAGACGACAAACCGCCCGAGGGCGCGGCGCGGTACATCCACGAGAGCGCGTCGTCGATTACCGGCTTGACGGCGCGCGCGTACAGGTATCGCATCATCGGTGTATCTTCGTCCTCGACGTGCGAGAGCGCCGTCTCTAACCGACGCACGAGCGTGGCGTGCGAGACGACGCGCGTCTCGTCCGCGCGCGCGTTCGTCAAGAGATGCCACATCGCGTCCACCTGGTGACGAAGTCGTTTCGTGTGCGCCATCATCTCCAAGAGCGTCACGTCCGGAACATCGACGCTCGTTGAAACGACGCCGTCGTCACGTCGTCGCTCGGCGACGGCGTCCGTGATGGCGTACAGCGCCGCGTCGTGCGATCGAAGCACGTCGCGCGCCGCGCGCGCCGCCGGTCGCGCGTATGGCGTCGTCATCTCCTCGAGCGCGTGTTCGAGCTCACACCTGCGCTCCGCCGCCACCGCCATCGTTTTCAACGCGTTTTGAAACGCCTTCGTCGTTCCCGACGCGAATCGCATCGTCACGTCGCCCTCGCGGTTTCCTGCGGCGACGAGAATATCCGCGCTCGCGCGACATCCCGCCAACGCCGCGGCGACGACGTGCGCGCAATCCCGTTCGCTCGCGATGACCGTCTCGCCGTCGACGTCTCGCACCGACGTAAACGTCGAGTGGTACGCGGCGTCGAACGCGGCGGCGCCGAGACAACTCGCGCCGTCTCGAGCGCTCGCGTCGCGCGCGTCCCACGACATCAGAGACGTCGTCGAGTCGCGAGCGGCGCGGATCCACGCGCTCGCGCTCGTCGGTGCGTCGTCGTCGTCGTCGTCGTCATCGTCCAAGATACCCTCGTCCGAGACACACACAGTCTCTTCTTCCTCTTCCTCTTCCTCGTCTCTCGCGCCGAACACGGCGCCCAAACGAAGCGCCGGTACGCGCGTCGCCTCTCCGCGTCCGTCGCCGCGCGCGCGCGCGCGCAACCGACCGACATCCGGCGTCCCCCCCATCCGCGCCATCGCCCGTCCACTCGTCTCCCCCACCACTAACACATCCACGCACCCACCACCGAACGCGCGCCGCGCGTCTCTCGCCCGCGCCGTCGCCTCGCGTCTCTCTTTCGCCGCGCGTTCGCCGCCCGCGCCTTCGAGCGCGAAGAGCGCGCGCGCCACCGCGTCGAACCCATCGCCATCCTCCCCGAACGACGTCCGCAATTCGCACACCAACGCATCGAATCGTCTCGCCGCGACGTCATCGCCGTCTCGTTCGCACAGACGCACGTACACGGCGTCGACGGTCGTCGGCGTCGCGCGCGGCGTCGCGCGCGATTTTCGGCGCGTCGACGCGGATTCGCCTCGTCCGGTAATCTCTCTCTCGCGCGCGCCGAGCGCGAGCTCGTAACACGACGCCACGGCGCGACGCACGGCGACTCGCGAGAGATTCTCGCGCGACTCGTCGTCGTCGGACGTCGCGGCGACGCGCGGCGTCGGCGTCATCAACGCGATGACCAACGACTCAAACGTCGACATCATCGACGCCTCGCGCGACGCCATGACGCGCGACGACGCGTCGGCGACGACGACGACGACGCGAGTCGCGACGAGGTCGACGCTCGCGTCGCGCGCGACGGCGAGACGCGCGCGAGAGACGACGATCGCGGACGCGGCGAACGATGACGCGACAGACGACGACTCGCGCGACATCAATCATGGCGACGGACGACGCGTCGACGCCGCACCACGGCGGCGCGACGCCGCGTGGTGCGTTCGCGCCGACGCTTCCGATGCCGGTGTACGGGTTACCGGCGTCCGCGAGCGCGTTCGGCGCGACGCCGGCGTTGAGAGACGCGACGGCTCGTCTCCCGCGTCTTGACGATTCATCGTCGTCGTCGCGCGAAGAGACGACGCCGCGCGAAGAGACCGAGTCGAACGACGAGAGGAGCGTCGCGCCGACGATGACGGTGCACAGACGCGCGCGACGGAGTCAAAGAAGCGCGCGAACGCCGCCGAGAAGACGATGGAAAAGATTCGGTTTGTCCCGACTGCGACCGCGACGCATCAAACGACCGCGAGCGCTCACGCGCGGGGCGGCGCGATTGGCGGCGCAGCGAGACAGAGGGGCGGAGTGGTTGGCGGGCGCGGCGGCGCTGGCGAGCGGTGGGATCCGGGAGGCGGTGGGCGCGTTCTCGCGCGCGGGGTGGTTGGGGCGGGCGGGACTGGCGGCGAGAGCGTTCGGCGGCGCGGCGAGGGCGTTCGGGACGGCGGCGATGGGCACGGCGCTGCGATGCTGGGCGCCGCGCGCGCACTCGGTGTTGACGGTGTTGGTGGTGGCGGCGGCGACGACGAAACGAGGGGAGTCGTCGCCGTTGGCGAGGTTCGTCGAGGCGAAAATACCGGGTCGCGCGGGCCGCGCGGGCGCGCGCGCGGTGGCGGCGGCGTCGGTTCGGGCGAGGAACACGCTGCGACGGTGGGTGACGTGGCAAGGGATTCGTTTGACGATGCGCGTGGTGGCGCGCCGGCAGCAGCGCAAGGTGGATTACTCGTTGCGCGTCGCGCCCGTCATCGCCTCGTACATGGCGGCGAAGAAGCGCATCGGACGGATTCCAGACGAGGAAAAACGCGACCAGGCGTGGGATCGTCAGCATCAGTGGGGGGCGGCGCGCATGCGAGACGTCATCGAAGATTTCGGCGGCTTTTACCGAAAGGTTGGACAGATCGCGGGAACGGCGAAACAGATGATGCCGGCGCCGTACATTGAGTGTTTTTCAAAGACGATGGATAACAACCCGCCGGTGTCGTTTCGAGCCGTTCGTAAGACGTTGGAGGAATCCCTCGGCGGCGCGCTCGGTCTGCACTTTGCCGAACTCAATCGTAAACCCGTGGCGACGGCGTCGATCGCGCAGGTACACTTTGGTAGACTTTTGGACGGACGCGAAGTCGCCGTCAAGGTGCAAGCCACCGACGCGGCGTTGATGCGAGGCGACATCGAGAGCATGTTGCACACCACCAAGGCGATGCGTTGGTTGGGATTGGACGAGGGTTTAGATTTCCCCACCATTTTCCGCGCGTACTTGGACGTCATCGACGAGGAATTCGATTTCACCATCGAGGGCGCGAAGACGGAGGAATTTGGAAAACTTCTCGAAGGCGCCGGTTTGGGCGATCGAATCGCCGTGCCCCAAGTCATCACGGCGACGAGACGCGTGCTCATCATGCGACGCGTGCGCGGGGCGAAACTATTAACCATTTTCAATCGAGCGAGCGCGAGTCACAAGGTGCCTCGCTGTCCATCGCCCGTGGCCAAGTGTCACGCGGCGGGCGGCGCGGGGTGGGAGGGCGTCTTTCACTCGATGTTCGTCGCGTGGGGGGTGATGATGTTGAAGCACGGACACTTCCACACCGATCCGCACCCTGGTAATTTCATGGTGGCGAACGATGGTAAACTCATACTCCTCGATTGGGGACAAACGAAGCGCGTGAGCCACATCGAGCGCATGCACATGTGTCGTCTGTCGCTGTACATGGCCAACGAGGATCACGCGTCCATCGCGCGAGAGATTGAAAATCACGGCGCCGTGCGACTCGAGCGACCGACGACGGAGGCGTTGAGCGCGCTCGCGTACGCGTACTTTGACACGCGTCCGTCGCCGTTGGCGGAGATGAACGTCATGGATTTCAAAAATTCACCCTTTGTGCAAAATAAAATTTTGCAAAACACGCAAGAGGGATTCTTCGCCATTCGAAGCGTCTTCCTCTTGCGAGGCATGCTCAGCACGTGCGGTCTGCGCATGTCCATGGTCGAGAGTTGGCAATCAATCGCCCGGGAGGCGATGATCGCACACGGCGAAGCGCCGCCGAGTCGATTCAGACTCAAAACCAAACTCGTCATCAATCGCTCGTGGCTCGGTTTACAGCGTCGCTTGAATTTAGGCACCGGCGCCAGGGTGAACGCCGTCGAGGAATACATGGCGGAGAAACGCGAACACGCGGGCATGAGCTTATGGCCGTCGAGCTCGAGTCTGTTCTAGACAAAAAAACTACTGTACGAAAGCTAACGATGACTCCTTGACTCCTTGACTCCTTGACTCCCGAGATTCCCGCTCACTTCGGCGTCGGCGCCACGCACACGTCCTTGGCCAAATTACACTTTTTAAAATACCCCCCGATCGCGCTCCGTCGGTACGGTCGCGTCGCCAAACACGTCGGCACGTTCTCTGGTTGTTCGTTCCACAGTTCGTGCTCCACACCGTCCGCCGCGAGCGTCTCGCTCAGTTTTCGCAGCGCGTTTTCATTCTTCACCTCGAGCACCACTTTTCGCATTCCCGCGATGTTTTCACTCGCGCAATAGTCGCGCGTCTCCTCCCGATCGCTATATTTCCACACCGCCGCCACCGCCGCGTGCGCGCACTGCGCCGCGAGCGCGCCGAGCGGCCATCCGAGCGCGCGCCCCAAATCTTTGCGCAAAATGATGAATTGATAGAGATGGTCGTCGTCGCTCGTCGCGGCCGCCATCGTCGTCGACGCGCGTCCGGCGCACGACGACCGACGCGCGCGCGTCGATCGGGCCGGCCGCGTCGACGCGCGCGAGGCGACGACGCCGATCGTGCGCGCACCCCGCGCGAGCATGGAATGAGGCTCGAGTTCGCCGGCGCCAAGCTCGAAAAGAAGCGCGCGGTTCGATTACAAGTGCAACTTTCGTAAATCGACGGGTTCTTCGTCGTCGGCCGCGTCATCACTCGTCGTCGCGCGCGAACTCTCGGTGATGTCGAGTCCGAGCTCGCGTTCGGCTTCGATTTCTCGTCGCCACAGGGCGGCGTTGTTGTGCAAGAGGGCGACGATGGCTTCGGTATCCTCGCGTTCGTCCGAATTCTCCACCCGCGCCATCTCCGCGCGCGCGCGACGCAGACACGCGTCGGTGACCTCGAGCGCGCCTCGTCTGTTTCCCGTGATTTCGTACAGTAAGACGGTTTGATTGAGGTAGAGACCGAGTCGAAGCGGGTTCGTCATCGGCAAGTCGCGCGCGAGCTCGATGCCCGCGCGATAGGCGTCCTCGGCGTTCGCCGCGGCGTTTCGCGCGTCGTCGGCGTTCGAGCCGAGCGGGACCTCGCAGAGATACCTCCAGTAATCGCCAAGACACTTGAGCCAGAAAACGCGAGCTTCGATCGAGATTTCCGCCGCCGAGGCTTCGACGCGCGCCTCGACGGCCGAGATGCACGAGACGCACGTCTCGCGCATTTCTCGGGACAGCTTCTCAACGTAGTCTCTCGCCAATCGCGCGCGGTTTTCGTGCGCCAATTGCTTCTCTCGACACTCGATGGCGCGCGCGATGGACAGCGAGGACCGGAGATTCTGCACGACGGTTTTAAACGCCGACGAGAGCAAGTCGCGCTCCTCCGCCGAGAGCGGCGAGGCGTCTCGCGCGGCGGCGTCGGCGAGCGCGCGCATGTCGGCGAGCATGTCGTCCTCTCGTCCGCACTGTTGCGCTAACTTGGCGCGAAACACCAAGGATTCTCTGGGAACACCGCTCATGTCGTCGCGTCGCGCGCCGGTCGTGGGGCGTCGACGAGTGAGGCGGCGTCGTCTCGGTCTCGGGCCCGCGTCGGTCGTCGCTACGCGGCGGAATCGTCATTCTCGCGATCGTGTCGTCGCTCGAACGCGGCGGCGAACGCGGCGGCCCGTTCCTCGCGAGTCATCGGTTTCGGTCTCGCGTCCGCGATCGTCGTCGCGGGCGCGTCGGTCGCGGGCGCGTCCTCGGCGGCGGACGCGTCTTCGGCGGCTTCGTCGTCGCTCGATCGTCGTCGCCCCGACGCGAATCGCCGACGCATCTCTCGAGCCGCGGTCGACACCGCGTCCATCGCCGACACCACGATCGACGCTCCCGCGCGTTCACCACCGCTCTCTCGGTCTCTCGTCACCGGTAACGTCTGCCCGTTCACCGCCACGTATCCCGAACTCTGACTCGCGAAGGCGAGCGTCGTATTTTCTAAATCCGCTAAAAACCCATCGCTCGCCACCGCCCACGCCGTGTTCGCCTGTCCCAATCCCCACGACGTCCCCACGTACAGCGCCGCGAACACTTCGATAAAGTTCCACCCGAATAAAATCAAAATCACCCCCGCCGCGAACGGCGCCCGCTTCGCCGGCACCGCGACTCCGAACGGCGTCGCGAGCTCCGCCGTCGCCGGCGCGCGCGTCGTCTCTCGCACGAACGAGACGTACACCGCCACCAACACCCCCGTGTCGCCTAAAAAGTTTGCCCGCCACACGATGTGCGGCGCGATCGCCCCGGCGAGTATCGAGAACGCCACCGCCGCGCAATTCGTCAAGAAAATCGCGCTCGCGCCGTCGAACGCCGTCCGCAGCGTCCCTCGACTCTGTTCCCACGGCGCGATGATTCGAACCGACGCGACGCAGCACGCGATCGTCCCGAAGACGCCCTCGACGTAGAGCGCGCTCGTGACGAGTCGGTGGAGTTGTCCGCGCGTGAGAATGTCCACGGGACAAAACGCGACGACGTCGTCGAGGCCAAAGATTGGATTTAAAACCACACCGATGACGACGACG
>Ga0181566_10002094_pt1 | contig 16434 bp, 18 predicted proteins | sample 101ome_15_FD_133762 | JGI IMG/M metagenome (GOLD analysis project Ga0181566, IMG submission 133762) | Coastal salt marsh microbial communities from the Groves Creek Marsh, Skidaway Island, Georgia - 101402AT metaG (megahit assembly) | ecosystem: Environmental > Aquatic > Marine > Intertidal...
CAAGCAAAGTCTCCGGGGTATCCCCTAACCAACATACCTTATCTTCTAGTTGCATCAGGTAACGAAATGAAGAAGTTTCCCCTCCGTGAAACAAACGTTCTAAACGAAGATCAAGTAAAGAGGAGAGCGGTCGGCTCAAACGTGCTGAGAGCACCACCTTCTTCATCTCTCCTTTGCGCAACGGAACGAGGGCCTTCTCAACGAGTTGCTCGAAACCTTGACGTTCTAGTGGGCTCATCGGAAATTCGCCCTCTGCAAAACCACTGCGCTCTGCTGAGCATTCAAAAGAAGCAATACGATCTAGGCTGTAAAAATGTGCGCTATTGGTTTTATCAAAAGGATGAACAACAAACAGTTCTTCGTTATATTCAGAAGGAGAAACTGAAGGGGTATTGTCTATTCGGTTCAATCGAAAAAACTCCAAAACCGTGCTTTCTGGACGTACACATGCCAAAAACCCATGTGGATACTCAAGCAGCTCTTCAAGAAGATCAAACCATTTTGGACGATTCATCACACCTTTTTTTGAAGGGTAAGTGTCGTTAACTTTCCGACTGAAATAAGCGCGTCATTGTCATCAGTAACCTTAATTTCCCATAATTGTGTAGTACGACCTAAGTGAACTGCCTTTGCTGTAGCGTAAATAGAACCAGATCTCACTCCCTTCAGGTGATTGATGCTTAATTCTATACCTCTAACCATCAGGTCTGCGGTGTCCTTAAAGACAAAAACCGCCACACTACCTACTGTCTCTAGTAATGCTGCTGTTGCCCCTCCATGCAACACACCATCAGGCTGATACACAGATGCGTTTACTGGCATTTTCGCTGTGATACTTTCTTTGTCTACGCGAACAAATTCAATATTTAGCGTTTGCATTAAGGTCCCTTCTCTGCGGGCATTACAACGAGCTAAAATTTCTTTTTCATCTAGGGATGCTGTCATTGGAGTCAAAATAGGTGATTATTCTTGTAATGTAGTCATTCGAAGGCTGTTCAATACGCTTCACCCAATTGGGTGGAACATGATTGTCAAGTTGATAAATGAAGCGCTTCGTTTTGGTTTGATTCGCTCTCATTTCTTTCAGAACAGCTACTAACCCTTCTCGATACGAATACGTTTTTTCGGTCCTATCGACAAGGCCTGCATTAGGATCAAAAATTGAATCAACCTCACGCAACAACTTGTCATTACGATCATAAACCTTCCTTTGAATTGAAGCCACCAAAGAATCGGTATAAACTACATTGGTTTTTTGTACCTCTGTCTTCACTGATCTGTCGGTAATTTCAAGGCGGATGAGATCTTGATCTAGATAGGTAGACAAACTGTCGCGCGTAGCTCCCTCAAAAAATTCATAGCGATAAACTACCCGACTGTTCTTGTTTCTTAACTCTAATGTTTTTGGGGTACCTCTACTCTCTGAAACCTTTCGATTTTGTGCCTGAAACTGGCCATCAAATGAAAATACTATCTCTTCGGTGATAGAATCGTTTTGTGTGTAGGTGTGATAGAACGAAAGCGAAGGTTGCAACTCCCCTCCTTTTAACACCTCGATAGACTTTTCTTTTAAAGCACCTTGATCGTATTTAAAGGTCACCACCTCTTGATCTTCTTCATTAAAAATGGTGGTGATTTGCTTTAGAGATTGGTCTGGATTAAAGCGCAAAATCTCTCTGCCGTAAGGGGTCAACACCTCGCAGCGCTCCACTCTACCGTTGAGTTCAAAATCTGAGGCGTACTTTATTTCTTCAAACTGAGCATGGAGCCAACTAGAACATAAAAGTAATGTGAATACCCAGATCCCTTTCATACCCCAAAAATACCGCTTTAATAGGTGAATCGACTGAATTTGCGCTATCTTCAGACCAAAATTTAACTGTATGAAAAAAGCCGTTGTTGCGCTCGTTTTTGTAAGCGCCATTCTCGTCTCATGTCAGAACACGCCAAAGAAGGCTGCCGTCGTTCTAATGCCTTCAGATCAAGAACAAGCTGATCTTGCTTCTCGCATCACTGAAGAAGATCTAAGAACACACCTCTATACCTATGCCTCTGACGCATTTGAAGGAAGAGAAACTGGAACTCCTGGTCAAAAAAAGGCAGTAGCCTATCTCACTTCTTTCTATGATTCTCTTGGGATTTCAATGGCTCAAAGCACCAATAACTATATTCAAAAAGTACCAGTCACATATACTACAGCTCCTGAAGGAACCTTTACTTATGGAGACCAAGCATTCGCTATAGGTGAAGATTTTGTCACTTTTTCTGGTACAAGCGGAAGCTTCGCCTCTACCTATGTTGGATATGGGATTGACACAGAAGCGTACTCTAATTACGCTGATATCGATGTTACCGGGAGAATGGTAATCGCAATTGCCGGGGAGCCCCAAAACGAAGACGGAACGTATTTGCTCACTCAGACCACTGAATATTCAAAGTGGAGTAATACCTCTGAGGCACTCCCTAAAAGAGTTGAGGCGGCCAAGAAACATGGAGCGGCTGGATTAATCTTCGTTGACGCTACAAATTTTGAACGTTACGCACGTTACTACAACTACATGAAGCGCAATAACAGCGGACAAATGAGACTTTCTGACGAAGAGGCCCTATTCTCAGCGATCATGCATCCAGATAAAGCCTCAGCGATCATTGGATCATCTTCAGCTCCCACTGCATTAGAACATACCATTGAAATCGCTATTGAGGGCGGATCAGAAGCGGTAGATACCGAGAATGTAGCTGCAATCATTGAAGGGATTGAAAAACCTGAAGAATATGTAATCGTTTCTTCTCATTTAGACCATATAGGAATTGACGCCGAAGGACGCATCAATAACGGTGCTGATGACGACGGATCAGGAACTGTGGCGATGCTAGAGCTCGCAGATGCACTTCTTGCTGCGAAAAAAGAAGGGAAAGGTCCGAGAAGATCCGTAGTTTTTCTTCACGTTACTGGAGAAGAAAAAGGCCTACTTGGTTCTGAATACTATGCAGATCGCGAACCTCTTTATCCTCTTGCGCAAACAGTGACCAATCTGAATATTGATATGATTGGCCGCATAGATCCTAAGAGAGAAGGCGATAGAAATTACATTTACCTGATAGGATCTGATAAACTAAGTACTGAATTGCATGAATTGTCAGAGGCTGTAAACGAGAAGTTCACACAAATCGAATTAGATTACACCTATAATGACGAGAACGACCCTAATCGTTTCTATTACCGTTCAGATCATTACAATTTTGCAAAGAACAATATTCCGATCATCTTTTATTTCAACGGCACCCATGATGACTATCATGCGCATACTGATACGCCCGACAAAATAAATTATGATTTATTGGAGAATCGAACCCGACTGGTCTTTCACACCTTACTTGAAGTAGCAAATCGCGAGAATAGACCTGTTGTAGATAAGGTACCGCAAGAATAAAAAATAAAAAAGCCCGCTAAGCGGGCTTTTTTGGGTGGAAGACCGGGCTCGAACCGGCGACCTCTAGAACCACAATCTAGCGCTCTAACCAACTGAGCTACAACCACCATTTAAATTGGTTGGCAAATGTAGTTTATTTTCGATTGTTTATCAATATCAAAACAATTGTCTACACTTATTTAAGCGCATCCAGACGGCCTATTAAGGGGACACGTTCTACGGTAAACCCTTCACCGAAAGCTACACCCGTTAGCCTACCTAAGTTTTGTGCTCGGTAGCGCACAGATTCTAAAAAGTTCTGTGAGCTAATAGGCGTTTCTGGCTCACCGCTTTTAGGATCATAGAATTGTGTCGCATACGCTTTAATCGCCTCAAACTTTTGATCGACATGCTCAGATACATCAACGACAAAATCCGGTTCTAAATCGGCCCATTGTATCATGTGATACACAGCAGCAGGACGCCAAGCCGATTGCGATTTCCCATTTTCATCGAGGGTCTCAATTTTTATAAGGCCGCTTAGAAAGCAGGCGTCACTCGCCAATTTACTCCCCTTAGCATGGTCGATATGGCGATCTGAAACTGCGTTGCATATGACGATTTCAGGACGGTATTTTCTAATTTTTTGAATTAGGGCTAACTGATGGTTCTCGTCATTGACAAAGAAGCCGTCTCTGAAATTCATGTTCTCTCTTACCGATACACCTAAAATTTCAGCCGCTAGAGCACTTTCTCGGTCACGGGTCTCTAACGTGCCTCTCGTTCCAAGCTCGCCACGAGTGAAATCGATTATACCGACTTTTTTTCCTAAACTTACCTCTTTGGCAATAGTAGCTCCTGCTCCTAGCTCGGCATCATCAGGGTGCGCCGCAAGCACCAAAATATCAAGTTTAAGCTGTTCCATAGATCCGTTTGTATTTGACAAAGCTAAGAATCCCTAACAGAAGTACTCCAGCTGCGGTATAATAGATGAAAGACGGTGTGATTACCTGGTCTCCAGAGGCATAACTGTGCAATCCTACTAGGTAAAAGTTCACCCCGAAGTAGGTCATCATAATGCTCGAGAAAGCCACTACACTGGCAAAATTAAACGCCCACCTTCCTTTTAGACCAGGAACTAGTCTCATGTGAAGCACAAATGCATATACCAAAATAGAGATCAACGCCCAGGTTTCTTTAGGATCCCATCCCCAATACCTTCCCCAAGATTCATTGGCCCATTGCCCTCCTAAGAAGTTTCCAATAGTAAGCATGATCAGTCCAATGGTAAGAGAAAGCTCGTTAATCACCGTCAATTCTTTGATCGATAGCTTCATGCGTTCTTTATTGGTGGAATTGCTTAAAAGCATAAGAATCAGGGTTACTACCCCTAAAATCATCCCAACGGTTAAGGGTCCATAGGAACCCACAATAACAGCCACGTGAATCATCAACCAGTAGCTATCCAGTACAGGTTGAAGGTTCGCCACCGCTGGGTCTACCCAGTTTTGATGTGCTATCCATAATAGCATTGCACTTACAAAGGCACTTGAAGCAATCGTGAAGTCGCTCTTTTTACCCAACCAAAGCCCAATACCAAGCGTCGCCCATGACACATACAGTATACTTTCATAGGCGTCACTCCAAGGAGCATGGCCAGAGATATACCAACGCACTCCTAATCCCAATGTATGTACCAAAAACAACGCGTAGATGAGAAACTTAAATAGAGTGACCGTCATTTTTAGCGCTTTACGCTCTTTGTATATGCGTGCCACCACCACGAAAAACAATACCACTCCAAAAAGGGAGTAGTATTTATAAAGTCGATTGAATATATCCCAGCGGTTATAGCGTATCTCGGTTTGGATTTTCGACTCGGCGGGAATCACTTCAAAACCCAATTGCCTTTGGCTTTTTTTCAAACTCTCTAGCAGCTGATCTGCTTTCTGGTAATCTCCTTCTTGCACCCCCCCATCGACATACTGAAGGTAAAGTGGTATTGAATTCGCTACAAAACTTCCGTACAGCGTATCATTCAGCTGAACTACACCTGAACGGTATTCTAAGGCAGACGTCCACTTATTGTTTTCATCAGTTGGAACAGGAAAAATGCGTAGAATCTCCCCACTTAAAGCGCGATTGAGTAATGCCAACCTGTTCGAGGCATCTTTAAAATCCTGTTGAAACTTATTTGGGGTATTCGTGGCAAAAGCTTCAACCAAGTAGGGTCGCAATTTATTGTTTCCTTCTTCATCAAAAAAGTCAGTGACCTTCACATAACGCTTGGCTTTCGGAACTCCAATGATGGAGCGAATACTATCGTTTTGAGCCTTTTTATCTAGAGCTATAAACTCAGTATTGTACCACAAACCTGGATACAGCATCATCGAGAGAAAAACCTGCTCTGCACTAAGTCCTTTATAGGAATCCTTTAGACTTATTTTTCGCAAGAGTTCAGAGGCAAAGGTGTGCACAGGTTTCATTCGACCGTTGTCATCTTGAATCACTAGTGAGGCAAACTTCGATGCATGATCCTGTGAAACTACATTGGAAAGGATCAAAGAATCAACGACCTCTTGACTGGGCAATTGATTTTCTTGCCCCCAGGCACTTAATCCGAAACCAAAGAAAAGTACCGTAAGAAGTGCCGACTTCTTTTGATTCAATTTCTTTAAAGACTTAGCCAAAACTTTGAATCGAGTGTCACCGAAGAAAATAAGACCCATGAGTCCGGCGTACAATAGAAAGTAACCGATATAGGTGATCCATGTTCCCCATTGATCGTGATTCACTGAAAGCACCGTACCCGATTCATCGGGAAAGAAACTGGATTGAAAAAAGCGGTAGCCTTTGTGGTCAAGCACATGGTTCATATAGATGTCATAATCGAATGAAGGATCGTCTTGCACTTCGATTCTACTCATAAACGAGGCATAATTGGCTTCTGTTCCCGGATACTTTTCAGCTATAAAATCATTCAACTTGATGGCAAAAGGCAGTTCGTATTCTTTAGAGCCGTAACGCATGGTAAAGGTTAAGCCTCCCCACTCAAATGAGGGCTGAAAATCGGTGTATCCTTGCCCCCCCATCAAGGTCACTCTTTTTGAGTTTCCAGCGACATCTACCTCTAAAACTAAAGCTTCTTTCGTCTCGTCAGCACTGTCTTTATCCGCCTCTATCACGTCAACCCTACCTCGGATTGCTGGATCCGGTATCACAAACCCAAACTCACCGATGGTATAAAGAGACCTTAATTGAAGTGCGTCAGGTTCTTCTGCCTTGAGCGCTCCTTGAAATTGATCCGCCATACGCATAAACTGTGCATCAAAGGGAGATTTGATGCCATACGCTTCGCCATCGAAAGTAAGCTCAATGGCCCCTAGAGTAGGTTGATTGAATGAGAATAAGACGTTGTGAATATTGGCCACTTCACCTTCTTGAATAAAATGGTCATGTCTCGCTCCATCACCTGATTCTACAATCTTCAGTATATATGGAGCAGTAGGGTCTTCAATCTCCCCTTCAACTTCATGAGGAATAAAATCAACACACTTGATCTCAATAGGATTATTTCCGAATTGCGTAGACCATGGAAGAGATGACTTTCGCCCTTCTCCACTAAAAATCATCGCATCTTCTAGTACTTTTCTTTTGCGCGACCCTTCTAGATCTCCATCGATATAGGCCGTAAGAAACGTCTTGTCAGAGTAGAAGCTCGACGAGGCCTCGCCTTCAGCAATTGGCATCATTCCTTCATAGCTGATATAACGGGTGACACCCGCCCCCAGAATGATTAAAATCCAAGAGAGGTGCAACGCTAAAAGAGGCCATTTACTCCACTTCCAAAGCTTGTATCTGTTAATATTACCCACAAAATTGATTACAAATAACAGCATCATCAATTCAAACCAACGGGCATTATAGATGTAGATCCGTGCAGTAGCGGTCGAGTACATACTCTCGATAAAGGTTCCCACAGCCATCGCAAGGGCGAAAGCAATAAAGAGAACGGCCATTAAACGTGTTGAAACAAGAAATTTTAAAAGCGAGAACGAACGCATGAAACGATTCTTTGGCTAGCAAAATTATCACCTTTTGACCTAAAAACACTAGTTTCGAAGGTCAATTGTTCTTATGGTCTCAGTCTCTATAATTGGTTCGGGTGCTCTTTCAAGAAGCCTCTTCGCAGCCATGAGTTCGTTACCCACTATAAGGTTTCAAGGTGTTTTCGGCAGAAATCAAAATGATGCTGCTCACTTCGGATCATTTTGGATTACCCAATGGGAGATCCTTTTTCAGAGCGATTTAATCTTACTAGCAGTGCCCGATGATACCATCGAAGTTCTTTATAAACGTTTAGAAAGCTATAAAGGATTGATAGCACACTGCAGTGGTATAACTCCGTTGATCCAGAGAGCAATCGGAAGTTCAGGAGTTTTCTATCCCCTCAACAGCTTCAATAAGATCCTAACTACCGACCTAAAAAGTACACCACTTTTTGTAGAAGCATCTTCTAAAGAGGGTCAAACCTTAGTTGAGCAACTCGCCAAAGAGGTCTCTTCGAAAGTGATTCCTCTTACAAGTGATTCAAGGGCTAAAATGCATTTAGCTGCTGTTATTAGCCAAAATTTCAGCAATCATATGTATGCTCTGAGTGAAAGGTATTGCAGTGAGCAAAAGCTTGATTTTGAGTGGATTAAACCTATGTTGAGATCGTCTTTAGTAAGTGCACTTCAGTCAAGGGCTATTGAAACACAATCAGGTCCAGCCAAACGAAACGACCTCAAAACCCTCGAGAAGCACCGAGCATTACTTAAAGACCAATTAACTTTACTTGAACTTTACAACACAATAACTACCTCAATTCAACAATTACATGAAAAAGAGCTTTAAAGAAGAATTGCATGCTATTCGTTGCTTCGTCTTTGATGTTGACGGTGTTATGACCGATGGATCATTGTATCTCGACTCTAATGGTGAGCTCGTGCGTAAGATGAATGTGAAAGACGGGTATGCACTCAAGCAAGCTCTACATGCTGGATATGAGATTGTAGTAATTACTGGCGGCACCAACACACTAGTAAAAACTCGTTTGCAAGATCTAGGGATACACTCCATTTACCTTGGAGTACATCACAAGTTGGAGGTACTTAAGGAACATTTTGAGACGCATAATATACGTGCAGAACACAGCCTGTACATGGGCGATGATATTCCGGATCTAGAAGCCATGCAATGGTGTCATTTAGCCACCTGTCCGGCAGATGCGGTTCCGGAAATTAGAACCCTATCAGATCATGTTTCGCCTTACAAAGGCGGAGAAGGTTGTGTTAGGGAAGTCATCGAACAAGTAATGAAAGTCAAAGGAGACTGGAAGCATGATAGCGGAACAACTAGCACATAAAGAAATTAACCTGATTTTAGGTTCGAACTCCCCCCGAAGAGCAGCCCTTCTAAATGAACTTGGCTTAACCTTCAGCCAAAGAGCAAGTAGCGTTGATGAAATCTATCCAAAGCATTTAAAGGCGGGAGAAATTGCTACATTTCTCTCCGAATTAAAGGCTATGGCGCTGCAGTCTGACCTCACCGAAAATGAACTTTTAATTACAAGTGATACGGTAGTGTGGTGTGACGATCGATCTCTTGAAAAGCCTCAGTCCATAGAAGAAGCCATTGAAATGCTTTCTTTCTTATCGGGCAAAGCACATAAAGTATATACTGCAATAAGTTTGTGCGATCAGAAACGTATACGTTCTATGGTAGATTGTACCCAAGTGTTTTTTAAAACCCTTAGTCAGGACGAAATTCACTTTTATGTTTCGAATTACAAAGTAATGGATAAGGCCGGTGCTTATGGTATCCAAGATTGGATTGGCCTCATAGGCATTCAAGAACTAAAAGGCTCATACTTCAACGTAATGGGCCTTCCTACTCATCTCTTATACGCACTCTTGCACGATTGGATTAATGATTAAATTGTTTAATTATTCCTTTTAAAAATTAAACAAGATGTATCTTTGAACCATGCCATGGTTTCGCCTTACTGTTTCACACCAAACCCGTCTTGACCCACAACAGGCGTGGGACTTTTTAAATGATGTGGCAAATTTGGAGCGCATGACTCCTCCTGAAATGAGATTTAAATTCTTAGGAGATCCTAACAAGTCATTGTCTCTAGGGAGTATCCTAGTCTATTCAATCAGACCTTTACCCCTTTACAAAACCCTATGGGTTAGTGAAATAAGCGCATTTGAGCCACCAAATAGATTTTGTGATACGCAGCTCAAGGGTCCTTACGGCTCTTGGATTCACGAACACCGTATCCTCAAAAATCAAGACAGTGAGGGATGTACCATAGTAGATGATATTTACTTCGAATTGCCCCTGGGAATTTTGGGAACATTGCTCTATCATCTTTACGTGAGAAGGGCCCTATCAAAGGCTTTTGCCTTTAGACGTAAACAACTTGACCTACTCATCCAAAACGATGCGAATTTGGACTACCAATTCACCTTAAAACCATTAAACGCCTAATTATGAAAAAATTACTGTGTATAGGAGGATCTAAAGGAATCGGACTTTCACTTATTAAACACCTAAGTGACACCCATCAGATTATTGTAGCGTCACGCACGGCTCCAGCATACTCACACCCAAACATTCAGCACCTCCCTTTCGATGTACTTCAGCCAGATTTTGAGGCGCTCCAGGCACTTGGAACAATCGATAAGTTCGTTTATTTACCAGGTAGCATTAATCTAAAACCACTATCCATGCTCAAATTAGAGCAGTTTAAGGAAGAAATGGAGTTGAATTTCTTTGGATTAGTAGCTACGGTCAAAGCCATTCTGAATCAAATGAGCGAACAAAGCAGTATGGTGTTCTTTTCAACCGTTGCCGTTCAAACAGGAATGCCTTTTCACAGTTCTATTGCTGCTGCCAAGGGAGCCATTGAGGGGTTTACTAGAGCCTTGGCCGCCGAGTTGGCTCCAAAGATCCGCGTAAATGCGATTGCACCTTCAATTGTAGACACTCCACTTGCCTCTAGACTTCTGAATAATGATAAAAAAGTAGAAATGATAGCCGATAGACACCCCTTGAAACGCATTGGTAGTGCCGACGAGCTAGCCTCTGCCGTAACGTTTTTATTAGACGAAAAGAATTCTTGGATTACCGGTCAAGTCATAGGGGTTGACGGCGGAAAATCGGCCTTGAGCGTATAGCCTTATGAAGCAAGCGGTATTTTGGTTTAGAAGAGACCTGAGATTGGATGACAATCACGGATTGTTCAAAGCGCTTTCTGAGAATGACACGGTGTATCCTCTCTTTATTTTCGATGAAACCATCATCGATGAATTACCTGAAGAAGATCATCGCCTTACCTTCATTTACGTGACCCTAGAACGCCTCAGTCAACTACTAGGAGGACAGCAGACCATTCGTTATTACAAAGGCGACCCAGAGACGATTTTTAAAGCCTTATTTGAAAACGTTCAAATACACGCATTATACACCAATGCCGATTACGAACCCTATGCACGCCTTAGAGACAAGAAAATATACGACCTCTGCTCTGCAAAAGGAGTTGCCTTTCATCGGCCAAAGGATCATGTTATTTTTGAGCGCGATGAAATCGTAAAAGACGACAATAGTCCTTACGTGGTATTTACCCCCTACAAGCGTAAATGGCTGAGCCAATTTAACCCAAATCAACATTGTAAAACCTACGACACGTCGCCCCTTTTAAATCACCTAGCTCCTTTAGCGTTTACTCCGTATGAAGTTTCACATTTAGAAGATTTCACTAAAAAGATCGCCTCCTTAAAAGCGCCTCAATTTGATTTGTCAGCGCAACGTATTGAAGCCTATGAAGCCACTCGAAACTTTATGGATGCAGATGGAACCTCTAAGTTGGGAACGTATTTGCGCTTTGGTACCGTTTCTACACGTGCCGTGGTGCGATCTGCTCATAAGGCTGAGAACCACACCTTTTTAAGCGAACTGATTTGGCGTGAATTCTTTCAACAAATTATATGGCATTTTCCGAAAACCGTATGTCAAAGCTTTAAGGCCCCCTACGACCATATAAAATGGAGAAACGACCGCAGTGATTTTGAGAAATGGTGTTCCGGGAATACTGGTTACCCTCTAGTAGATGCAGGTATGAGAGAACTCAACCAAACCGGTTATATGCACAATCGCGTTCGCATGCTGACAGCGAGTTTTCTCTGTAAGCACTTACTCGTTGATTGGCGATGGGGCGAGGCCTATTTCGCTAAAAAGTTATTTGATTTCGAATTGGCAAGTAACGTCGGAAATTGGCAGTGGGCTGCAGGATCTGGAGTAGATGCAGCACCTTATTTTAGAATATTTAATCCCACCACCCAGATTCAAAAGTTCGACAAACAACTGAAATACATCAAAAAATGGGTGCCTGAATATCAAGAGCTTACCTATGCAAGCCCAATGGTAGATCATAAGATGGCTCGAGAACGATGTTTAGCGACCTATAACACGGCTTTAAAACCCAATTCTTAACCCAGTTTAAGCGACCTATTTAAGGGTTGGTTTTACCTTTGTAAAAAAGTGACTATGAAAACATTCCCGATAGGTTTTCCCTGGCAAACCTTTGATCCCTTTCTATTTTGTGCACACCACCAAGATGTCTATCCTGCTGGAAATGCACAGCTCGGTATCGACAAAGACCAACTTGGCGGAAGAGCCCTAGGAAGTGATTTTGAAAAAAGGGACGGTTTTCGGATGTACCATGGAAAGCAGATCCCCGGATTCCCTTACCATCCTCATTGTGGATTTGAAACTATTACTTTAGTCACAGAAGGCTATATAGATCACAGTGATTCTTTAGGTGCTGCTGCGCGATTCGGTGAGGGTGACGTTCAGTGGATGACCGCTGGATCAGGAGTGCAGCACAGTGAAATGTTTCCAATGCTTCAATCCGACAAGGAGAACCGTCTAGAACTCTTTCAAATATGGCTGAATTTACCTGCTCGTTCCAAACAGGTAGATGCGCATTTTGAAATGATATGGGCAGATGAAATTCCACAATGGAAATCCAATGGCGTCTTTACACGCCTTATTTATGGACAAATTGAAGGACATACCCAATCCGTATGTCCTCCTAATTCGTGGGCATCAGATCGCCAAAATCACTTGCAGTTAGTCCAGTACATCATCGATCCGGGGGCAACACTTCAATTGCAAGGAACAGACCAACCACTGCATCGTGCCTTATATCAGTATAAGGGAACCTCTCAAATCAACGGTCAAGGGTTCGAAGAAGGAACCGGGATATTTATTGAAGAACAAGAGGAATTGACCATAGAGAACAGTTCTGAGGAACCTGTTTACCTCATTTTGATGCAAGGTAAACCCATTGGTGAGCCTGTAGCCAAATACGGACCTTTTGTGATGAATACCTCTCAAGAAATTGAACAAGTGATCCAAAACTATAGGCGAACGGAATTTGGTGGGTGGCCCTGGCCTACCGCTGAGCACGTTCATGACGCGGGCCGTGGACGTTTTGCACAATACCCAGACGGATATATCAAATTACCAAATCAAATTAATTGATAATCAATTAATTAGCTAACTTTAGGAAAGCAACCAAGACCATATGTTTTCCTTAATCTATCGCTCGGTAGCCAAGGAAAGTTTTATTGATTCTGACATTTACAAAATGCTCAGCGACGCAAGAGACTTTAATGCCGAGCATCACATCACAGGCTGTCTATTGTATCACGATAGAAAATTTCTACAGTTACTAGAAGGAGAAAAATCCAAGGTCATAAGTCTGTTTAATGCGATCGAATCGGATCAGAGGCATCAGAATATAACCGTTTTAAGAACAGAAGAACGTGAAGATCGAATTTTTGATCGTTGGAGCATGGCGTTTTACGATTACGGCAACCTTCGTCTTTCTGCTCAACACAAACTAGGACAGATTGATCGTTTTTTCGAAGCGTCAAAAGCTTTCGAGAAATCAAGTAAACTAACTAATGATTATTTCGGAGAAGTTCGAGAAATATTGCTTGATTCAGCCCTTTAACTAATCTTTTCTTTCAATTACCGCACCCAGTCGCTTAAGTCGCTCCTCAATGAATTGATAGCCTCTGTCTATTTGCTCAATATTATGAATAACTGAGGTGCCTTTTGCAGATAGCGCAGCAATAAGCAAAGCCATACCTGCTCTAATATCCGGTGAACTCAACTGGGTGGCTCTCAATGGAGCACTGAAATTCTGCCCAATTACGGTAGCGCGATGCGGATCACAAAGAATAATCTGTGCCCCCATATCGATGAGCTTATCTACGAAGAACAATCGGCTTTCAAACATTTTTTGATGAACAAGCACAGCTCCCTTTGCTTGAGTAGCTACAACGAGTAATACACTTAGAATGTCTGGGGTTAAACCCGGCCAAGGGGCGTCTGAAATAGTCATTAAGGATCCATCAATAAAGGACTGAACCTCATAACCTTCTGGATGAGAGGGCACAATTAGATCATCTTCTTCTTGCACTAGGTTTACCCCTAAGCGTTCAAAAACACGTGGAAGCTGACCTAAATGATCCCAGCCCACATTTTTAATTCTTATTTCTGATTGCGTCACGGCGGCTAGACCAATCCAAGAACCGACCTCCACCATATCAGACAACAATCTATGAGAAGTTCCCTTAAGCTTTTCCACACCGTGAACAGTGACCAGATTTGAGCCCACCCCTTCAATTTGAGCTCCCATCGCGATAAGCATCTTGCACAATTGCTGTATGTAGGGCTCACAGGCAGCGTTATAAATAACCGTATCACCCTCTGCCAGAACCGCGGCCATTATAATGTTGGCGGTACCTGTCACTGAAGCCTCATCGAGCAACATGTATGTCCCTTTAAGGCGTGTTGCTTCTACTCCATAGAAATCTTCTTCATCGTTGTACCTAAACTGTGCACCCAATTTCATGAAACCCTCAAAGTGGGTATCCAATCGTCTTCTACCTATCTTATCTCCTCCAGGCTTTGGAATGTATCCCTTACCAAAACGCGCAAGCATTGGACCTACTAGCATGATCGAGCCGCGTAATCCTGCAGCTTCTTTTTTAAATCCTTCAGAAAATAAATAATCAGGAGAAGCACCTGAGGCGTCAAAGGCGAAGGTATGCTGATCGACCTGCACTACCTTTACTCCGAGTTGTTTCAGGATGTCAATAAGGCGCATTACATCGATGATCTGAGGAATATTTTCTATCACTACCCGCTCATCGGTTAGCAGTACCGCGCAAATGATCTGAAGCGCTTCGTTTTTGGCTCCTTGAGGAATCACTTCACCTTTTAATCGGTGACCTCCTTCGATAACGAAACTACCCATTCGGTTTACTTCTTTTTATTTCGGTTAGAACGATTGTTCTTTTTTGAATAATTCGTTTTCTGATGCTTTTGATTCGCAAATCTCAAGATATCTTCACTGTTGGTCAATACCTCTTTCTGATTTTTAAGATCTAGTCTTCCTTCGCTAAGTTCAAAAAGGTGTTCAAAGATTACCGAGTCCTCCACAGTATCTTTATTCCAGTTCAGGTAGCATTTTTTCATATGATTGGCAATGGCTAAAGCCAAGGCCTCACGCTTATCTGATTCTTCCCAGTCTACGGCTATATCAATCATTCGTTTGATATTATTACCGTAAAAACGGTATTTAGGAAAGTTTTGAGGATAAGGAAGCGCTTCAGGTTTTTGACTAAGCTCTTCTTTCGATGGCTTAGGGAACGGAGCATCTACATCAAGCTTAAAATCAGACATGATGAACAACTGATCCCACAATTTGTGCTGAAAATCTGGCACATCTCTTAAATGCGGATGCATGTTACCCATTACGCTAACAATCGCATGAGCCATTTTGTTTCGTTCATCACGGGCCTCAATCTCAAGGGCTTGGTCGATCATTTTCTGAAAATGTCTTCCGTTCTCCGGAATAATCAATTGAGAACGTGATGTATTGTATTGCAATTGTTCTAAAGCTTCTAAATTCATAGGGGGCAAATTAAGGTATTGAGGTGAGTTAAAGGGCTATAACTCCCTCTATTTTTCCTACCTCTTTGTATTTCGCGATAACTGCATCGGCACTGAGCATCATCGTCTTTACACTGAAACTCACATATTTTCCTGCACTCGAGGGTTTCAAGCTAATATCGTTTTTTTCTTTCTCAAAAACCTTTGTCAATGCTTCAACCTTATCTTCATTAGATTTTATAATGAATTTAAAGAGGTAAAGCGAAGGCCAGGCGGTTTGGTCGTTTAGCTTTTGTTTAAGATTGGAATAAAATTCGTCTTCCTTTGAAGCGCTCATTCGGTGTATTTTTGTCAAAGATACAGTCTTTGACATGAGCCATAAAAGAATACTGATTAGCGGTGCCCCCGGAAGCGGAAAATCAACGGTCATATCTGCCCTCGAAGCACGCAATCATTGTGTCTACCATGAGGTGATTAGAGAATTAACCCAAGAACTGCTCCTTTCAAAGCAAAAAGAGAACTATCGCAATCCTCTTGAAGCACTTGACGATTATGTGGGTTTTAATGAGCGACTCTTTTTTGCAAGACTTCAGGATTTTTTTCATTCCACTCTTACTACACACTCGTTTTACGATCGTTCTTTCGTAGATGTAGTCGCATACATGAATTTTTTTCATCAAACTCCTCCTGACTACTTTAGATCCTATTGCAAACAATTCAGATACGACATTTTGTTTTACTTTGATCCTTGGGAAGAAATCTACCAAAAGGATTCAGAACGTTTAGAAACGTTTAAAGACGTTTTAAACTTGAATTCAACCTTAAAAGAACACTATACTTGTCTGGGCTACACTCCTATCACTGTACCTACAGGAACAGTCGAGGAACGGGTTGAGTTCATAGAAAAATACCTGATTCGTTGATTCAAGAAATTCAAGACACCTTAAAAAAGCATTGGGGTTTTGATCAATTAAGACCACTGCAGTCTGAGATCATTCAATCC
>Ga0181566_10002096_pt1 | contig 16427 bp, 8 predicted proteins | sample 101ome_15_FD_133762 | JGI IMG/M metagenome (GOLD analysis project Ga0181566, IMG submission 133762) | Coastal salt marsh microbial communities from the Groves Creek Marsh, Skidaway Island, Georgia - 101402AT metaG (megahit assembly) | ecosystem: Environmental > Aquatic > Marine > Intertidal zone...
ACTGCAATGCGCCCGAACCGAACGACGAATCTCCCGTCGTTGTTGATGATGAGACGCCGGGCGCGTTCAACGCCTGTTTGAGCACTGCGCGGCGCGCCGGCCATTTCCGCACTCCGCCCGCGCCGACGATTGATGAAACGTCGCCCGCCGCCTGACCCAAAAAGTCCCCGAAAGTCCCCTCCCTCCCTCCTTCCTTCACTTCCCCTCCGAGCGCTGCGTCCAGCGCCCCCGAACGACATTCGCGCGCGAAGAGCAGGCATGGCGGCGGCGGCGCTCGTGAGCGACGCGCTGCTGCTCGGGCGCGCGCGCCCTCGCGGGCTCGCCGCCCTTCCTCCCGTCCGCGCCTCGGCGCGAATCGTCACGCGAGCGGCGCTCCTCGCCCCGCCCCGCGTCTCGCACGCCGCGCGCCGCGCGAGCCTCGACGCGCGCGTTCACCCCTTCTCCCTCCGCGACCTCCGCTCGGCGCACCGCTCGACTCGCGCGTCGGGTTCCGACGGCGACGCCGCGGCGACCTCTGCCGAGTCGGCGGAAGGCGTCGTCGAGCCCGCGTCGGAGGAGGCGGCGGCGGCGGGTGCGGCGGACGACGCCGACGCCGATTCCGACGCCTCCTCCTCTTCGGATCGCTCCTCGCCGACGTTCGCGGACCTCGGCCTGCCGAAGCCTCTGTGCGCGGCGCTCGCGTCGGTCGGGTTCTCGGAACCGTCGCTGCCCCAGCGCGCGGCGATCCCTTACCTCCTCGAGGGCCGCAACGTCGCGCTTCAGTCGCACACGGGAAGCGGGAAGACGATGGCGTACCTCCTTCCCGTCATCGCGAGGATCGTGAAGGAGAGGGACCTCCCCGCCTCCGAGCGATCCACGGACGTGCAGTGCCTCGTCGTCGTTCCGTCGCAGGAGCTCGCGATGCAGATCGTGCGGCAGATGGAGCGCGTCCTCGGCGACTTCGGCCGGAGCGTCACCCAGCAGTGCATCGGCGGGGCGAACGTGCGGCGGCAGGAGGAGGCGATTCGCAAGAAGAAGCCCCTGGTCGTCGTCGGCACCCCGGGCCGCCTCGCCGAGCTCAGCCGCACGGGCATCCTCAGGACGCACGGCGTCAAGTGCCTGGTCGTCGACGAGGCGGACGACCTCCTCGCGAGCAACTTCAGGAGGGACATGGCGCGCATCACGGACCACACGGGGAAAGCCGTGTTGGGGGGAAGGCAGACGGTGATTGTCTCCGCCACACTCAAGCCGGAGACCCTCGAGCAGTACTCGTACATGGCCCCGAAACTCCTCCACATCGTCGCCGCCAGGGACGGCGAGACGCCTCCCGCGGACGACGCGGCGAACCTCGCCCCGGACGCGGACGACGCCGCCGCGCCCACGGCTTCTCCGGCGGCTTCGCTGCCCGCGAACCTCGAACACTACCGCGTCGTCGCCGACGCGCGCAGGAAGGTGGATCGACTCCGGTCGGCGATCCACGCGACGGGGGCGGAGCGCGCGCTGGTGTTCCTGAACTTCGGCCACCGCCTGAAGGACACGAGGGATAAGCTCGCGACGCGTGGGATGGCGTGCGGGGTGCTGCACGGCGGGATGAACAAGATGGAGCGCCGGGCGGAGCTCGCCAAGTTCAAGCGGGGGGATTTCAGGGCGCTCCTCGTCTCCGACCTCGCCGCCCGGGGAATCGACGTTCCCGAGGTGGACGCGGTGTTCAACCTGGAGCTTCCCACGGACGACACGCACTACGTCCACAGGGCGGGGCGCACGGGGCGCATGGGCGCCGCGGGCATCGTCCTGACCATCGCGGAGCCGAAGGAGACGTTCGTCGTCGACAGGATCGCGCGAGCGCTCGGGGTGGACATCAAAGCCGCCGACCTCAGGGACGGCGCGCGGGTGCCCGACAGAGGGGGGCCGAAACCGAAACCGAAACCGCGGGGACGGGGGGGAGAGAGAGCCCGGGGGGGGGGGGGGGGGAGTGGCGGGGGGCAGCAGTACACCCCGAGGGGGCAGCCGAGGAGGCGATCCAGGAAATCCGCCGCGTGACGCGCGGCGACGAGAGGCGCGCGAGAGGAGCGGAGCGCTCTCGATTTTGTTACCTAAAAAGTGCGGAGGGCTCGGTTGGTATTAATAGTAGACGTTGAAGGAGTCGATGGTGGTCTGGAGGCGATCCTTCATCTTGAGCCACCTCCTCTCGCTGCTCCCGGTGGTGAGCGTGTAGAATTTCCCCTGGGTGATGGTGACGATGGTGAGGGCGTGGCGCTCGTACGAGTTGGTCTTGGTGACGTACTCGAGGGCGTAGTACAGGTGGCCCTCCTTGTCCTTCCTCTGCGCCGTCTTCAACACCTTGGCCTGTGATCCGGGCACGGCGAGCGCCTTGGACACGAGCGTCTTCGCCACCTCGTCGGGGGTGCCGATCTCCGCCAGGTTCTCGCGCGTGGTGGGGTAGATGTTCAGCGCGACGGACTCGAGGGGCTCGATGATGTCCTTGTACACCGCGTCCTGGCCGTCCACCGTGATCTCCTGCCACCCGACGGGGTAGTAGAACTGGTACCCGTCGCGCGTGTCCTTGACGACGGAGAAGCCGGAGAGAGCGAGCGCGGGCTTGGCGGGGGCGAGCGCCGCCGTGGCCGCGGCCACCCCGCCGAGAATCGCGGACCGGCGGGAGGACGCGTCCTTCGCGGCGGCGGCGCGCACGGGGGCGACGACCGCGCGAGGCGCCTTGGCGGACGCCTTGGCGGAAACCTTCACGCGCTGCTGCACGAGCGCGGCGGACTGAGTGGCGACGCTGCGAAAAACGGGGAGGAGGGGCGGGCGGGCGGAGGGTGCGATTGACACCGGGTCAGACGAAGGCACGAACGCGCGGAACACGTCGCGGTCCGGGCGCGGGAGCCCCGGGGGGGGGCGCGCGAACGCGCGAGCGCCGATCGAATCGCGGTGGTGGAAATGCCGGCGATGTGGGTAAGATTTCGCCGCGGACGACCGCTCGAGGCGAACGATCGCGTCGCGAACGGAACGCGCGATCGCGCCGACGCCGCGTTCGTCGTCGCGCGAGACGCGTGGTGGGGAACGCACCAGGCCATCGAGTGAGTTCGAGGGGGTGTGCCTTGCGAGGGAAGGTACGAAGAGTGCCGCACCTGCGCCAGCGGTTGCACACCTTTATCCCTCCCCGCGGGGCGAAAGACGGGACACGTCTCCCCAGCTCAGGCCAAGTGGCGAATCCTGGCGAACTCGGTGTCCAACGCGACGCTGAACCGTCAAAATTGACCGATAATTGACCGGTCCGAGTGAGACGCGAAAACAGGGTTCACAGACCCAGGATTCACCCCACTCTTTTTTTCCGACCAAGCGCCAGCGCTCCGCCCGCGCCTTTTTCGAATGGTCTCGACTGCGAGATCTTTTCGATCGCGTCTCCGCCGCAGCGCCTCGCACAATCCCACGCGAGGGACGGGATAGGGACCCGGGGTCGGGATCCGAACTCCGCCCGAGCCTCGACGGGTCGCATCGATCGATCGGTACGCGCGGTTCGGGGCTCGATCCTGCGCTCGATCCTCGGCTCGACCGCGGCGTGAAACCGTCGGCCGCGCGCCTCTGAAATCTTGCAGGTTCGCGTCCTCCGCCGCACAGTCCCGACGGCTCTGCGAGAAACAGATCCAGGGTTTTCAAAGCGGCTTCCGTCGCTCGCCTCGCGGGGATGTCCGAGCCCGAGCGCGCGCCCGACGCGCCCGCGCCGATGGCCGAGGACGCCCCGGCCGCTCCCGCGCCCAAGCGCGAGCTGTCGCCGGCTCTCCCCGGCGACGCTTCGGATGCGCCGTCGGCGAAGAAAGTGAAGCAGGAGGCGGAGGACCGTCGGCCCTCGCCCGCGCCCGCGGCCGCTCCCGCGACCGCGGACGAGGCCGCCGCCTCTCCCGCCGCGGACGAACCTCGGAGCCGACCGGCGAGTAAAGCTCTGAGCGCGGCCGAGCGCGCGGTCGAGCGCGCCGCGCTCCAGGCGCAGAGGGCGGCGGAGAAGGTGCAGTCCAAAATCCACGCGCAGCTCGCGAAGGGCAACGAGGATCGCCTGAGGAAGGCGTCCAAGACGGTGGCGGCGGACGCGGCGGTCGTCGCGAAGCACGCGGCCGCCCTGGAGGCGGCGGAGGCGAAGGCGCGCGCGTTGGGCGTCGGCGAGGCGGACCTCGCGCGGACGGTCCAGGCGGCGTCGGGGTCCGGGAAGAAGGGCAAGGGCGCCAAGGCGGGCGCGGCGACGCCCGCGACGAACGTGACCATCAAACCCGTGGCGGATATCCTGAAGGAGCCCGGTTGCCCGTCCAACGCGCTCCCGCCGCACGCCCTCGAGTACGTCGGCGACCAGGGCGACCGGCACAAGCTGATGGCGTGGAAGAAGGAGGTTGAGCGAATCAAGGATAAGATCGAGCGCGACCGGGACGCGTACGTGGCGCGGCGGCGGAAAGAACTCCGCGCCGAGGCGGTGAAGGAGGGCCAGGCGCAGACGAAGGTCCTCGCGGAGGTCAAGAAGCACGCGGAGGCGAGGGACAAGTCCTCCGCGGCGCTCGCCAAGTCATCCGCGGCGCTCGAACAGCTCCGCGCGAAGAGCGCGCAGTTGGAGGAGGCCCTGAAGCAGAAGGCGGTGCTCGCGAGCGCGAGCGACGCGGACCCCATGGTCATCAAGGCGAAGCTCGAGCTCGAGAAGCAGCTGGCGAAGCTCGAGGGGAGGAAGCTGGACGACGCCAAGGCGATGGTGGAGCGGGAGCGCGCGAAGGAAGCGGCCAAGGCGCAGCGCGAGGCGCAGCGCAAGGCGGAGAAGGCGGAGCGCGATCGCGTCAAGGAGGAGGAGAAGGCGGCGAAGGCGGCGGCGCGCGAAGCCGCGCTCGCGGCGGCGCGGAAAAAGAAGGAGGATGAGATTCTGCGCAAGCAGCGCGAGGCGAAGTATCCGATCGACGACGAGGAGCTCGCGGCGGAGTTCGCGAAGGAGTCGGTGGAGAAAGGCGTCGACGCGGCGACGCTGGGGTACAAGCCTCTCCCGACGCCGACGCCCATGGAGGACGGGCCGATGGTCGCGGACGAGGCGGCGCTCGCGGATTTTTTCAGCGTCTTCGCGGAGGCGCTCAAGGCGCCCAAGGGCATGGGCACGACGAAGGGGCTCCTCGCCGTCATCTCGGCGTGCGGAAACGACCTCGCGAACGCGTACAAGGCGTTCATGGTGCCCATCTTCGAGATCCCGGCCACGACCCCGGGCATCGTCCCCCTCGAGCCCGTCATCGGCAGAGGGCGCAACGCGGCCAAGTGGCGGCGCGTCATGTCCGACGCGACGTGGCCGGAGATTGTCCGCCGCATCCTCGAGAGGAAGAAGACGGGAGGGGCCGGCGCCGCCGCGCTCGCCGAGCGGCCGTGGCAGGAGCTCTCCGTGGGCGAGCACGTCCAGGCCCTCCGCGGCCTCGCCGACCTCGCCCTGGGCGGAGAAAAGCTCCGCGCGATCATCTCGAAGCGCCTGGACGACGCCGCCGCGCTGCGCACCAGGCGCATCCTCGAGTATAACGCCGAGGCCGCGCGACGCCGCGCGGTGGAGAACAAGGCCAAGGAGAAGCGCAAGGCGATTCGCGCGGCGGCGGCGGCGAAGCGTAAGGCGGAGAAGGAGGCGAAACGTTTGGCGCGGGAAGCCGCGATGGCGGCGGGCGAGGAGGTGGACGACGACGACGACGACGACGACGACGACGACGACGGGGACGACGACGACGACGGGGACGGGGACGACCAGAACGACGGCGACGGCGTGGACGACGAAGACGGACCCGAGGCGGAGCCCGTCGACGCGGAGCCGCCGAAGGAGGAGAAGGAGGCGTCCCCGGAGCCCCAGGCGAAGAAGCTCGTCGTGAAGGTGCGAGCGAAGGCGGAGCCGAAGCCGCCGAAGGAGCCGTCGCCCGAGCCGACGTTTGAGCTCCCGAAGCACCTCGTCGAATACGAGGGCCACCCGGACGATCGCAAGGCGCTCATGGCGTGGCGCGCCGAGCACAACCGCGTCTCGGAGAGCCTCGCGAACGCGAAGCGCGAGTACGAGAAGCGCAAGCGCTCGGAGCTTCGCAAGGAACAGGAGCGCGAGCGCATGGAGCGCCTGCGCCTCGAGGAGCAGGCGGAGCAGAAGCGACTCAAGGCCAAGGCGGAGGAGGAGCGAAAGGAGAAGGAGCACCGCAAGAGGGAGTCCAAGCGCATGGACGAGGACGCCGCCGTCGCCGTGCGCACGAAAGCCCTGGGCAAGGACCGCTTCCTGCGCACGTACTGGTGGGGCATCGGCGGCGTGAAGGGCGCCGTGTACGTTGAGGACCTGAAGGGCAACTGGGGCGTCCTGACGGCGCGGCGAGAGGTGGACGCTCTCGTCGACGCCCTGCACGTCTGGGGCGTCCGGGAGAAGGCGCTGAAGCAAAACCTCCACCGCCGGATCCACACGATCCACGCCGAGTTCCGCAAGCGCGCGCGCGAGGAGGACGACGAGCTCCCGGGCGCGGAGGCTTCGGGCGAGCGAACGAGCCGCTCGGAGACTCGGCCGACGGCGCCCGCGGACGAATCCGTGCCGCTCGACGCGACGCGACGGTTCGCCGAGACGCTCTGCGCCGCGGCGGAGACGGCGGCGGCGCACCGCTCCGACGGCACCGCGGGGCCCACGGACGGGTCGCTGTGGCGCGGGATCCGCGCGACGCTGCGCCAGTGCCAGACCCGCCGTGAGTTCGCCCGGGAGGTGCTCGCGCTCGAGGCGGCGCTGTACGACGTGCAGGTGAGGGAGTTCATGAGCCCCGAGGAGGCGGCGGCGCGGAGGGCGGCGGAGGAGGCGGGCGAGCGGTACGAGTCGGACGAGGACCGGGAGGAGGAGTATTACGTCGACGACGACGAGGAGGAGCTGTTCGGAGACTTCCGCGATAACGAGACGTACGAGTCCAAGGTGGCGTCCGGGCTCATCTACCCGATGTGGGACACGAAGTTCGAGCGAAACAAGTGGCGCGAATCCGTCGGGGAAAACCCGCCGGGCGCCGCCCTCGCGTTCGCCGCCGCGTGCCTCGAGGACGCCGCGGGGCCGTTCCTCCGCGCCATGGCGAAAATTCCGAGGTGATGACGGGTTGTTTCATATCATAGGGGGCGAGGGGGCGAGGAGGTTTCGATTCGAAATTGGAGCGGACGAACCGTCGCATCGCGGCGTCTCTTCTTCTCGGAGAGTCTGAGGATTCGGATTCGCTCTCGCCCCGCGTTCGGTCGCGTCCGTCACCCTCTGCTCCCGCCCCTCACCTCGTGCGAGTATCTGCACTTATCGCCCGCGCGGCATCCCCCCGGTCGGAACTGGTACGCGCACGGTTTGTTCGCGGACCCGACGCGCGCGAACCCGTCGTCGCTTCTCGCCGGGCTCGAGGCGAGCGAGTTGGCGGCGGAGGTGTTCTCCGACGCGGCGCCGGAATGTCCCGGCGGCGGCGGTATGCACGCGTGCTCCTCCCCGGGCATCTTCGCCGCGACCCATCGTTGGTCCTCGCTGAGTTCGAACTCCAACGCGTGGTTCTGGAAGAACTGCGCGTAGTTCTCCGGAATCGTCAGCGGCTTCTCGAGGCACTGCGCGACGGAGTCGCGGCTCCCCCCCACCCGGACCCAGGGCGTCCCGAACGCGGCGCGCGAGCACAAAAACTCGTGCACCTTCTGCGCGTACACCTCCCGCGCGCTTCGGAACCCCGCGCCGTTGAACCCGGGCGCGGGGTTCTTCTTCCTCGGCGGGGAGAACTGCGGGTGGTGGGTGTTGTTGCGCGCCTTCCCGCCCTGGCGAAGCGCCCTGGGCGGCAATCCCAACTGCCGCGCGCCGCGCGCCACGGCGTCGGCGGGGGGGCTCCCGAAGGACCCGAACGACGACCCAAACGACCCCGGCGAGCCCGCGTCGCCGTCCCACGTCGAAGTCGGCGAGCGCCTGTTCGGGGGCTGGTACTTCAAGTTCCCCCCGGGCGAGGAGGCGGCGCCGTCGAACGAGCTCCGCGGGCGACTGCCGTCCCGAGCGGGCGGGGAGGACGCCGCGGAGCCCGGGGAGGAGGAGAGACGCTCGCGCCCGCCGAACGCATGGCCGCCGCTCCCCGCCTGGGGCGCCGAGCCGAATCGAAAATCCGGCGCCGACGCCGACAGCGCGGAGCGACCCGGCGACGACCCGTACTTGGAAAAACCGCCGCCCCCGGGGGCCGCGGGGGGCGTGGAGCCGTACACCGCGCGTAGCGGGGTCAGCTCCTCCCCGTCCTCGTCCCCGTCCCCCGGGAAGAGGACGTCCGGGAGTTTGCTGATGAGCTCCTCGACGCCGAGCGCGGCGTAGTCGCCGCCGTACCCGCCGCGCTTTTTCGACGCGTCGTCCGCGGCGGCGGTCGTCGCGCCAACCCGGGGCTGGTACTGCTCGACCTCCGCCGCGTCGAGCGGGAACTGGCTCTCGGGCGCGCCGTCCTTCTCCGCGAGGCGCGCGGAGGAGGCGTTGGGGGACGTCGGCAGGCGAGCCGCGGGCGACGCGGATTTCGGCGAGGCGGCCCCGCCCTTCGCCTTGATCAACGCCGCCGGGCTGAGCGTCGCCATGCGTGTGATCGCGAGAGAGCGACGGTGCCGGTCTCGGCGGTCTCAGAGCCACTGGCCGGGGGTCGGCCGGTCGGGCTCCGGGTTCGGCGGCGGGGTCACGCTCTGGACGTCGCCCTTGATTCCGGCGATCTCGACGGCGAGCTCGTAGATCTTCCCGCGGTAATCCGCGAGGACGCGCTCGTTCTCCTTGACCGCCTGCTCGAAGTCCGCGTCCGGGCCGCGCTCGGCGAGGGCGACCGCGAGCTCGGCGTTGGAGCGCTGGAGGTGCTTGACGGCGTTCTCGAGGCGCGCCTTCTCCTGTTCTAAGGCGGAGAGGTGCTCGTTCTCTTCCGCGGTCGCGAAGCTGGTCGTGTTCCGGATCTGCTCGGCGTGCGTGGCGTCCATCTCCGTCAGCAGCGTTGGCACGTCATCGTCGACGGTGCCAAGGATAGACCGGGGGGGCGGCGCGGCGGAGTCTGGGGGGAACGAGCGCGGGAGGGTGGGTCCGGCGTCAGCGCGCGGAGACGATCGCGACGCGCGCGCGGAGCGGGAAGGGCGGGGACGGCGCCAGCGACCGCGTCTCTTCGTGTTCCCCGTCGGTCGGCTCGAACGCGTCGCACCTCGAAACACCCGCGCTTCGTCCTACGTTCTCTCTCGATGGGGTCCCCTCGTTCGACGCGTTCGTGCGTTCGTTCCGCGTTCGGGAAGTCTACATGAGAGCCATCGTCGCGCCGTTCGCGCGAGCCGCCGTCGTCCTGTGCGTGGTGTCTTCGAGTCCCGTGTCGGACGTCGTGCTGCGCGCGTGTGTGTGCCGCGCTCGCTCGCGCGAAAAGTTTAAATTTAGGATAACACCGAGGATTCTGCGCGCGACCGTCCCAAATATCCCGTCCTTTCGCGCGTCTCGCGGAGGAATCCAGCCGCGGAGAACGCCCCCTCCCCTCGAATCCAAAACGCTGACTGGCGCGAAGGGGCGCCAGATCGGCGCGGCGCGGGGAAAAAAACGTTCGAGAGGTTTCTGGGTCTGTTGAACCCTCGTTCGGAGCCGATTTTGGAGAGGGGCGCCGAGGAGGAATTTTCCGCTCCCCCGCCCCCCGCCGCGGTTTCGCGCGAACGTCGGTCGACGCGGCGTGGTGCGACAGATGATCCTGCTCAGGCGGCTGACGTGGTGCTGTGCATCCCCCCTCCGCGTCACACCCATCGTCCCCCGGCCCGAACACCGCCCAGGATGTTCGCCGTCTCCGCCAACGCGCGACAGCTTCTCATCGCGCGCCCCCGCGCCCCCGCGTCCGCTCGCGGATCGTCCCGCCGCGTCGCCGCCGCCGCGCGTCCCGCCGCGGCGTCGTCGTCCGCGCGCGCCTCCGACGTGGAGGCGACGACGGGCGCGGGCGCGCGCGCGATGCGCGCGGGCGCCGCGCTCGCGCTCTCCGCCGCGGTCGCGTTCTCCTCCCCCGGCCCCGCGCTCGCGGCCCTGAACAAGAAGGGCAACTCTCAGGACGCCTACGCCGAGATGATGGCGCAGATGGAGGCGCAGAGGTGCGCGACGACGACCGCGCCCCCGCCGACGCCGACCCGGCGTCCTATCCGAGACGCCGAGACCAAAAACCAGAGCGCGCGATCGATCGATCGCGATCGGCGGGTTCCTTCCCGACCGAGTGGAGTCCCTCCCCCGTCCCTTCCTCCCCCGACCTCCGGCGCTCACTCCGGCGTCCCGTTCCCTTCCCCCTTCCACTCGCTCCCCGCCTCGCGCAGGAAAGCGGAGGGCGTCAAGTCCATGAGCGTCGAGTCCATGTACGAGGAGCAGGGCGGCGCGTGCGGCGAAGGGTACGAACTCGTCACGGTGAAGGTCCTGGGCGCGTCGTGCCAGTGCGTGTCCGACGCGTGTAAAGACGGCGCCAAGCCCGAGGGCGCGCGCGAGGTGCGCTCCGACGCCGAGCGCGCGTTCGGGAAGATGGAGGCGCCGGCGGAGTCGGAGGGTGACGAAGCCCCGTCCAATGGCATCAAGTTCGTGTTCACCCCGAAGGACTAGGAGGCGACGAAAGAGCGCCGCGCGCGAGAGAGAAAGGAGAAAGGCGCGCCCCGACGAACGAGAGAGGCGTCGGCGCTCTCGGTCGCGTGCGCTTCAGGTCGATGTGATGACCGATATTGGGCGCCGTTCTTCCGTCGTGACGCATCCCGTGACGCGTCTCCCGCTCCCCTACGCCCCGGCCCCGGCCTTCATCAGCGCGTCCCGGAACGCCTCGACATCCCCGACGCGCGCCGCCTCTGACGCCTCGTCCTCCGCCTCCGCGCGCGCGCCGTCGTCCTCGCGCGAACGCTCCGCGAACGCGCACCCCATCCCCCCCGACGCGCCGCCTCCCCTCCCGACGCCCCACCCGACCCTCGCCGTCGTCTTCCCGACGGCGACGAGCGCGGAGAGCGCCTCGACGGCGACGACGCGGACGTCCCTCGCGACGCCGGCGTCGGCCTCGATCGCGCGCAGGAACGCGAGCGAAGCGGCGACGCGTTTGACGTCCGCGAGCGCCGCCAGGGGGGCGGGGTCGTCGAACGCCGACGCGTTTCTCGTCGCGTTCACGTCGTCGCCCTCGCCCTCGCCCTCGCCCTCGCCGCCTTCCCCGCCCTCGCCCTCGCCCCCGCCGTACGTGAATGTCACGACGCACCCCTGTGTTCCGTCGTCGCCGCGCGTAATCTCGCGCTTCGCGCCGCGCGCGCTCGCCGCCGCGCCCTCGCCGCCGCGCGCGGGCGGGTTCGAGGACGGATACCACGGCGAGCGCACGGTCGCGACGACGCCCTCGGCGCCGCCGAACGCCACCTCCGCCACCGCCGTCGCGCCTTCGTCGAGCGCCGCCGCGTCCGAACCCTCCGAAGAACCGCCGGCGACGATGTTCGCGCGGAAACTCACCGTCGGCCGCGGCAGGACGTCCGAGCGCGCGCCTTCGTCCGGGCCGACCGCGCGGACGTCCTCGAACGCGACGGATTCGGACGCCAGCGCGTCCGACAACGCGAGCCTCTGCGCGGCGACGCGCGCGTTGGTCGCCGCGTCGCGGACGCGATCCGCCGCGGCGTCGGCGTCGTACGCGAAGTCGATCGAACCCGCCTCGGAGCCGACGCCGCCGGATCGCCGCTTCCCGAGCGCGCGCCCGTCGGAGCCCAGGGCGGCCCACGCCACGATCTCCGGCGTCAGCGCCCAGTGCGCGCTCGCGCGATTGCGGAGGAGCGCGAGGGACGCGCGGAGAGGCGCCGCCGCGGGCGTCGCGTCCTTCTTCTTCTTCGCAGCGCCGCCGCCGCTTTGACCCTTACTGCTCTTCTTCGTAGACCTCCCGGGGGACGGCGTCGCCGTCGCCGCCCCGGGGCCCGGGCTCCCCTCGACGAAGACCGCGACGAAGAGCCCCCCGGCCGCGGGCGGTACCGGAACCATCGCGGCGGGCGGGGCGCCGCCCATCGGCCACGGCGCGACGCCGTCCGCGCGCCTCGCGACGCGCGGCGCGGGCATCGGCCGAAACCCCGCGCGCGCTCGAATCGCCGCGCGGAGGTCGCTCTCGAGCGCGGCACGCGCCAGCCGCGCCGCCACCGCGGGCATCCCCGCGACGCCCCCGTCGCGGATCGCCGCGCGCTCGAACGCCGCCGCCGCGGGCGAGGTGAGGCGCCCGGCGCCGACGAGCGCGAGGTGGCCCCCGCGCTTGTCGCACGTGATCTCCGCCGTCGCGCCGCGATCGGACAGCTGCACGCGCACCGCGGGCCGCCGCGCGCCGCCCCACCCGTCCTCCCCGTCGCCGCCGCCGTCCCCCGCGAACGCATCGATCCCGACCGAAGGCGCGGCGGTCGCCTCGAGGTCCAGCGTCACGCTCGCGCCCGCGGGTTCGAACGCCGCTCGGATGTCCGGGAGGAGACGCTCGAGCGCGAGCCGGGTCGCGACGCGGATGCCGTCGGCGAGAACCTCGCGGATGTCCACCGCGTGCATGTCAAACGGAAGCTCCTCCTCCACCGAATCCCCCGAGGAATCCGCCTTCGAGGAGTCCGCCTTCGGACCCCGCGGGACGATCGCGGCCGCGCGGATGCGCCCGCTGGTGGGATCGCTCTCGACGGCGCGCGCGTACGTGAGGTCCACGCGCGGAAGCGCGCCGAAGGCGTCCGCCGTCGCCGCCGCCGCCGCCGCCTCCGTCGGCCCCCCGGCGAGGTCGACGCTCCCGACGTCCACCCCCGCGAGCCGCGACCGTTCGCGTCTGCCCTGCCCGGGAAGCCAAAACCACATCCGGACGCCCTCCCCCGCGCCGGACGAGGGGGCGCGCCCCCTCGAGAACGCGTCCCCGCGCTTCTCCTCCTCCCCGACGCCGCCGCCGTCGGGGACCCGATCCGTCTCCGCCGCCCTCTCCTCCTCCCCCGCCGCCTTTTCCGCCTTCTCCGCCTTCTCCGCCGCCTTGATCGGTTCGACCCGGATCGCGCCGCCGTGCCACGCCCCGCCGCCCCTGGCGACGCGCTTGGACTGGCCCATGATGGTCGCCGCCGCGAGCCTGAGCGCGGCGTCGTGGCACACGTAGTGGAGCCCCGCGAGGCCCTGCGCGCCGCCGACGATGAGCTCGGGCGGCGCGGGGGGCGGCGGGGACATCCCGGCCATTCGAGCCGTCGCGCGCTCGCCGAGCACGCGGTCCTCCAGCTTCGAGAGCACGAACGGCCGGACCTCCTCCACGCCCGAGGGGGTCGCGCTCGCCAGGCGCTCGCCCGCGAGGATCTCGATGGTCTTCACGAGCCAGCCCCCGTGCGGGGGCGCGGGGACGATGGCGTCGCGCGCCTCGCCGGAGGGCGCTTTTTTGTCGGAGGGGTCTTCTTCCTCGTCGCCGCCGTTCGCGGAGGAGGGCACCGGGGGCGGGGGCAGGGGCGGGGGACCGCCGAGCGTGAGGGTCGCGCGGTACTCTCCCGGGACCCCGACGACGGCGACGCCGTCGCGGACGCCCCAGACGAGCATCGCGTCCGGGGTTTTCCCGGCGGCGGCGGATTCGAGGAGTCGCCCGCGCATCTCGCGCTCGATTCGGCGCTCGAGATCGCGGCGCTCGATCGCGCGCGCCGGGGTCTCGGGCTCGTCCTCGCTCGGAGCGGGCTCGGGGGCGACGTCGGCGATCGTCCTCGGGAGGGTGGAGTACGCGCCGTTGCACAACACGTCGAGCGCCCCGGGGAGATCGAACAGGGGCGCGCACGACCAGAGCATCTGCGAGTGCAGCGCGAAGAGGCGATCGGCCCCGGACACGAACGCGCGGTCGTGCTGACGCAGCTGCCCGAGCATGTCCCCGCACAGGATGGAGATCTGCGCCCGACGCTGCACGGGCGCCCACTCCGCGACGACGGCGAGGCGAACGAGCCGCTGCCGAAGGTTGTGCAGGTACCGCGCGAGCTCGCGCTTGCGGTCGGGCTCGGGCTGCCCGGGCAGGGCGCTCGCCAGCGCCTGCAGATCGGCGTACGCCCCGCCGACGACGCGCTCGACGAGCTCCCCGAGCCCGACCGTGGGGGTGTGCCGCGGAAGGCCCTCCATCGCGCGCGTCCGCGCCGCGCGAAAGCCCCGTCGAGCGCCCGCGCGCCGCGGGAGTCTGACAGACGCGCGGAGGCGCCGCGACGTCCGAGCGGGGGACGCCCCCCCCAACTACCGGGGCGAACAGAGTGCCGTCGGCGGGCGGGAAAATGGAGTGAGGGCCGAAGTCTTCGACCGCCGACAGCGCCTTCCGATCGCACTTTCCGAACGCACAACGACACGCGGCGACCGCGAGTCACCCGCGCGAACGCACCCCGATACCGCACGCCGACGCCCCAGGTGCGTTTCTCTCGACGCTTCGCGACACCTCCGCGCGCGCGCTTCCGCGCGGCGCCCTCGCCCCCTCCCCCCGCGCGCGCGATCTCGCGCGGCTTCTTCCCGCCTCCGCATCGAAAGTCGTTTCGCGAACCTTCTGCGGCCGATCGAACCGTCACCTGACGCGCGCTCTCGCTCCCCGATCCCCCGGGTTCCTCCGTCCTCACGCTCAGCCGGCGAGCATATCTCACATCCACTCACTCACTCACGCGCGATGGACGGCATGGAGGGCATGGACCTCTCCAAGATGATGGGCGGCATGGGCGGCGACGACCTCGGCCCTGACGCCATGAGCGACGAGGATGACATCGTCTACGACGATCTGGAGGTCGGCGAGGAGGCGGACGTCTCCAAGCTGAAGGACGGCGGGTGCGTGAAGAAGGTGCTCGTCAAGGGCACGGGCACGGACCGCCCCGAGACGGGCTCCGAGGTCACGGTGCACTACACCGGGACGTTATTGGACGGCACGAAGTTCGACTCGAGCGTCGATCGCGGCGACCCCTTCAAGTTCAAGCTCGGCGTCGGCCAGGTCATCAAGGGCTGGGACGAGGGCGTCGCGAGCATGCTCAAGGGCGAGAAGGCGATCTTGACGTGCAAGCCCGACTACGCGTACGGCGCCCGGGGCTCCCCGCCCACGATCCCCCCCGACGCGACGCTTCAGTTCGAGGTGGAGCTCTTCTCGTGGACGTCCGACAAGGACTACTTCGACGACGGCGGGTGCGTCAGGGTCAAGACCCTCAAGCGCTCGAGCGCGTACGGCTCCCCCAAGGACATCGACGAGGTGACGGTGTCTTACGCCGTCTCCGCGCCGGACGACGACGTCGCGGGCGCCGGCGACGAGATCGTCAAGCCCACGGACGCGACGTTCGCGGTCAAGGACGCGCCGTTCGTCGGTTTGGGCGCCATCCTGAAGAAGATGAAGGAGGGCGAGAGCGTCCTGGCGAGGATGCGCGACGTCCCCGGCGGGACCCAGTACTGCTCCGGCCTCCCCGGCGCCCCCGCGGCGCCGTCCGCCGCGGACGTCACGGTCACGCTCAAGTCGTACAAGAAGGTCGACTCCATCTGCGACGGCGCCGGGTGGAAGAAGACGACCGCGGACGGCGAGGGGTGGGACGTCCCCAACGACGGCGCCAAGTGCGTCGCGAGCTGGACGGCGAAGACGACCGACGGGACCCACCGGCTGCTCGAGGAGCGCAAGGCGCTCGCGTTCGAGACGGGCTCGGAGGAGATCGCGCGGGGCGTCGAGGAGTGCGTGATGATGATGAAGAAGGGCGAGTCGGCGGAGTGCTTCGTTCCCGCCGCGCACAACGACCTCGGCGAGGACGCGCTGTACTCGATCGACCTGACGGCGTTTGAGAAGGAGAAGGAGACGTACGCCATGTCCAACCGCGAGCGCGTGGACGCGGGGGAGCGGGCCAAGGCTGCGGGGAACGACGCGTACAAGGCCGGGAAGCTCAGCCTCGCGAGCCACAAGTACGACAAGGCGCTCCGGTTCGTCGAGTACGACCAGAGCTTCAGCGACGAGGAGAAGGCGGAGACGAAGAAGATGAAGCTCAGCCTGTACCTCAACGGCGCCGCCGTCGCGCTCAAGACGCGAGAGTACGCCAAGGCGACGGCGAGCGCGACCAAGGCGCTCGGCATCGACGCGGCGAACGAGAAGGCGCTGTACCGAAGGGCGCAGGCCGCCGCGGAGTCGGAGGAGTACGACGACGCGAAGCGAGACGTCGGGAAGCTCCTCGAGAAGGACGAGGGGCACAAGGAGGCGAAGGCGTTGATGCTCAGGATCAAGAGGCTCGAGGCGGCGCAGGCGAAGAAGGACGCCAAGGTGTTCGGAGGGATGTTCGGCAAACTCGGCGGGCTGTACGAGGAGGAGGAGACGCCCGCCGCGAAGGAGGAGGAGGCCCCGAAGATCGAACCCGTCGACATCGGGAACGGGTTCAGCATGGAGGAGGTCACGGACGAGGAGGCCGCGGAGAAGGGACTCGAGGGGCTCCAAGACGCGTGAACGCGAGCGACTAGACGACGACCGCGGACGCAGACCCCGCCGAGAACCCCGACCCGGCGGGGA
>Ga0181566_10002100_pt1 | contig 16408 bp, 15 predicted proteins | sample 101ome_15_FD_133762 | JGI IMG/M metagenome (GOLD analysis project Ga0181566, IMG submission 133762) | Coastal salt marsh microbial communities from the Groves Creek Marsh, Skidaway Island, Georgia - 101402AT metaG (megahit assembly) | ecosystem: Environmental > Aquatic > Marine > Intertidal...
CTGGTGCATCTGGGGTGCGGAATTGTACTTTCGAAAGTAATACGCATGATCCTTTCCGCGATGGTCTTGACTCGTGCGACTTGGATCCTGCCCATGAGAGAGGATTTTGTGCGCACGTAAATCGCCTTGTGAGCCTTGACTGCGGGATCAGTGCGATTATCGAACCCGAGACCTTGTCGAGCCCGGTTGACGGGTAGGGGACCCGCGATCTCGTCCGTTTTAATAGAGAATTCCTGAGATCGAGATTACAAGTTTTTATTTACGAAAGTAAAAGCACACACTGCACTGCCTCTGGTGCATCTATCTGGTGCGCGGAATTGAAATTCACTGACGTTTAGGGTGTATTCTGGATTTCGTAATACCGAGGTAATAAATCGTCTCGCGTCGCCTCGCTTTCGTCATCCCACCGCTCGCGCGTTCGGTCCCGCTCGTTGAACGCTCTCATCCACCGCATCGCCTCGCCTCACCCCGACTCTCCTCCAACCCTCGCCTTCTCTCAGGCTTTGCCGCGTCGTACGCGCCGCTCCTCCCCTTCGGCTGGTCGGTGTGTTGGACACACAAGTGACCGTTTGCAAGCGGCAAAAATTAGACTAGTCTACTTTCGAAAGTAGACTAGAGCTAGCTAGCTAGCTAGTCTACCTACCTATCTGGCTATCTAGCTAGCTAGCTAGCTAGCTAGTAGAAATTTATCTAGCTAGCTAGCTAGCTAGCTAGTGTAGCTAGCTAGAGGATAAAAAGCTGCCGCGTCCGAACCGCCACGAACACAACAAACGCCCGCAGCGTTCGAACGTTCGCCATGGAACCCCAAGGCGTTCCTAACGCACCCGAGGCGCCACTTGGTGCCCCAGACTCGTACTTTTTTGACATTCCTCCCTCGCAGCCGCTTCCGAAGGGCATTCCAGCACCGGAGGTGCTCGTCTCCCCTGACCACACGCGTGCGTACGCCGCGAATTGCAAGCGCACGCTGCACTACGTGGTGAACGGCATGCTTCTCGCGAAACGCGATCACATTCTCCATCATATTGGAAGGCTACGCGCAATGACTTTGGAGGTCGCTCACACGAAAGGGGTGGTCGAGCGTGAAGTAAAAAGCGAGGCTAGCGAGCTTCTTGCAAGGTTGAACGCGAGCGAGAGCTTGAAGCAGATGCGCATCCAACGTGAAGTGGATGAGTTGGCTCGTCACGCAGACGCCATCAACGTTCTCGCTGCGGAAGTCGATAAGGCGACGAGCGCGGAGGATGCCCTCACGACGGAGTTTCTTGGACGATACAGGGTGCGCGCGACGCGCGACACGACTGCCCTCTTTCTTTTCCACGCACTTGCACTTCTCGGCGAGCTATCGTCAACTCCCTGAGAGTCTAAAGATTCACCTTCCATGACTTCAACCGGTATCCACAGGCGATGTATGACGCTTGTGATAGATTGGCCCGTCGTCCACTTCCCGATTGTTCCGACTTAGATTCGAGCGACTTCGAACGAGAGGCACGCATGTACACGGCGGCGAGCAAAGAGCGAGACGCTCTCTCTCGTCTGATTGCTGTCAAGGTATTGTACCCTCCCCAGAGCGAACCCCCTTTCAGTCGTTTTGCTCGCCGTGATCCAACATCAGTCTGCGCATAAAGCCGTGCCTACGTAGCGATGTGTGTAGCTCTAACCGTCTGGTGTCCACTTTGGAAACGGACACGTCGGGCAAAACACGACGTTCTAGCGAGTCTTTTGCAAAACCTTTTTTTTCCACTCAACTTCATTGACGTAAAACTTGACAAATTAACTTGCGTAGGACAACATGATCTGGACTTTGGTTGAAGAGCGACAATCATTGATGGAAGAAGTAGCCATGTTGAAAGAGCAGAAACAGGAGTTAGTTGGGGTGGAGCGCGATGAAGGCGATGATCAGGTGGCGACAGTGAAGGAAACTGGTGAAGACGAGGATACAAACCCAGGGGACGCTGATGGATTGTCGGTGGAGGAAAGCGAACTCAGTGAGGCTTCTGGGTCTGGCTGATGGTCAGATCAAAACGCAGCGTATTCGTCGTAATGATGCTCACGTCGACAATATTAGCAAAATTAGAGCAACTGTATAATATATCGGTCACATCATGAGACGGCAACCAATCTTCCTAGCGCTTTCATCTCCTGCACTTCAGGTTGACGTCTCTTAGGCCCGGCGTCTATCCTAGAACCATGTTTTCACTTGTGCATCCTTCAACATGACGTCATCAGCCAGCTCATTCGTCCGTTCTTTCGAAGAATGAGTCGATATCTGCAGCACACCTTTGAGTCGAGCCTTGGTCTCGTCGGGGAAGCGTCTCTTCGAAGTTCTCGAAGTATCCAAGGATCCAGCGCTTAGTGTGGTTCCCACGCGTTTGCGTTTTTGCCAGTTGGCTTCGAGCCTTGTAAGCTTCCTATCCTTGCTTGGGCTAGCAGGTCCCCAGTCACCAGTCATTTCATCTTCATCTTCGCCCTCGAACGCCTCGCCTTCTCCGAACAACTCAGCATTAAGCTTGCGATAGTCAACCACGGCACGTCTTCGTTTGCCCAAAATCAACTCAGGCTCTGGCGTTACTGCTTCACGAATACTCTCTGCTCCTGAAATTATGCAGGGGTCTGATTTCGATTTGCTGTCGCTGGAATTGCGCCCTGAGCCGGAAAGAGGCTCGTCCTCGTCATCGAGACCATCATCAGACACCGCATCAGAGCCAAAATCTTCGTCATTCGAGTCATCATCTGTCCACTCTCGATGCATCAAGCCCTCGCTCTGTCCAGCCCCGCCTGTTCCATTTGACGCATTCGTTTGTCCGGGTCCAGTTTGTGTGGCGTTCATGGTTGCCTCTTCCGAAAACACATCTTGCCACGTCGCGGATGCCATGTCAAGCTCGAGGTCGAAATCAGCGTTGATGGCGTAGAAACAGTCCACTCTCGCGTCGCACAGCGGACACAACCAGCCCTCATCATGCGGGGGCATTTTCTCAGCCGTGACAGGAGGGACAACGCAAAGCTGATGGAATGCTCTGTCGCAGAAACCATCACACAGCAAAATATCGTCTTCATCCGTGGCGTCGCCACCACCACACGCCGCACAGAAGACGTCCTCAGCGTCCACCTCACCGGCAACGTCCATCGCGGGAATGAGGGAGCGATGGTTATCTATCTCTATTGCTTCAAAAAGCTCACGGACCTTCAACTTCATTTGAAATATCTTCACGTGGGCCTTAGCAATTTCGTCACTTGGACGAAGCTTTTTGCGGCTGCGTGGGATAGCAGCCGTAGGAGACGAAGCGAAGGGTTAGAACGACTGACACACATTGGCTCACGGTACGAATTAAGGATGCTCCACCGGCAGTCAGACACGAGAGCGAGAGTATAAGCAACGCACCTCGCCCCTTTCCAACCGTCCATATCATACGCTTCTATCATCGAGCTGAGCTGGCGGATCACACTCAGACGACTCAAGATCCGATTTTTGGCCTGAGCGAACTGCAAGAAAGAGAGGATGGGAGAAGAGATCGTGAGAGTGGTGTGCGAGGTTGTAAAAAAGCGGGCGTTTACTCGGAGCCGAAAGCATCCAGGTCATCCGCATCGCAAGTGAGAGCGTCGGAGACTGTCAAGCTCGTGCGTTTGTTCATACACGGAGGCATAAACTACACGAGTGATCGTACCGGATTGGTTTCCCGCCCCTGTGCTCGTCGCGGCCCGCTCTTTCGCTCGTGCTGTCCCTTCCGGCCACCGTTGCCAGACGATCTTCGAGGGGCAGAGACTGACGCGAGCTCGGGGCTAAAGGGGACTATCGCGCGTTTATTGCGCTTACTGAGTCCCATTCCGATGTGCCTTGATGCTCTGCGAGCACGTTCTACGGGTTCGCGTTTATCCCAAAAAAATGTTTACCGCAGCTCAATTGATTACTCTCGAAAGTAGACTAGTTTAGGACCTATCTACTATCTCGTAGCTAGGATATGATATATATCATTACTTGTACTGCTGGTACTGGTAGTGATAATCTCGATCTTAGGAATTCTGAACAAAAAGCTTCGGGGAAAAATCGAGGTGGTGGGTGCGAACGCTGTCCCCAAACTTCACGACGAACGAAGATGCTGGCAACTGCCGCGAAACGCGCTGCATCACGATGCGGCGCCGTCGCACCTCAGAGCTGTACGCGGGTGACTAATGTCAACCAGGAACTTTGCCCCGCGGCTGGCGACATCTTCGCTGCTGTCAGTTGTGGAAGAGCCGTGGGCTTTGGTGCCTCCACGTCGACGGGCTTGGCTCTTGTGACGCGTAGCATTCGCGTCAGCTCTCAAGCGAACGGTGCCGCTTTCTCGCACAATATGCATATGGCAGTTTCATCTCCGGAGAAGATCCGCGCGCGGCTCCTTGGTTTCCGACGTGCATTTTGCGTGGGACAGCCGAAGAAGGCAGGTTGGGGAAACTTCCGGCTTAGATCAGGAGCCGGTGAAAAGCCTTCAAAACCAGGAAAGCACGGGGGTACCCAGCCAGCTGCTCGGAAGCATAATTCAACATCGAAGTCAAGGGCGACAAAATCATCCGAATCGAACGGCGGCGGCGATGTCAGCGGGGGAGGTGACAAGGGAGGGCGGAACGGCGGTGGCCCGAAGACCCTCGGTGAACTCTTTTCCAGTCCCATTTTTTCCCAGATGATTGCCACAGGCTTGTTTGTTGCGGGTATTGGCATGCTCTTTGGCGCAAATGCGGACGCCCGCGAAATTTCGTTTCAAGAGTTTAAGGCGACCCTGCTCGAGGCTGGACTTGTGGATCGCATCGAGGTGAGTAACAAAACGCAGGCAAAAGTGTACGTGCACGCAACCCTGTCATCATCTCCGAGAGCAAACTTGCGCAGTGTTGGGGAGGCTCAAAGAGACTTCTTGAGTGTCGCAAATCCTGCCAAACAGAAGTATTACTTCAACATAGGTTCTCTTGAGTCATTTGAGCGGAAGTTGGAGGAGGCGCAAGAACAACTCGGCATGGATCAACGTGATTTTGTCCCTGTAACATACGTCAATGAAGTGGCCTGGTCTGCTGAGCTCGCTCGCCTTGCCCCGACCCTCCTTCTGCTCGCCGGCTTTGTGTTTCTTAACCGACGCATTGGAGGAATGCCTGGCATGGGAGGTCCCGGCGGCGGAGGTCCTGGAGGTAACATCTTCAACGTAGGCAAAGCCAACGTTTCAACGCTGGACAGCAACGCGAAGAAAGTCATGTTCAAAGGTGCGACCTTTTTCCTTTGACAAAGACCAAACCTTCAATACGAAGATACTTACCTTTCGAGTTTTTTTTATTAATAATAATAACATAGATGTCGCCGGTTGCGACGAAGCAAAAGCCGAGATCATGGAGTTCGTCGATTTTCTCAAGCGACCGAAAAAATATGAAGATCTCGGAGCGAAAATACCTCGAGGGGCTCTCCTTGTCGGGCCACCTGGCACGGGAAAGACGCTCCTAGCCAAGGCTACTGCTGGCGAGTCAGGGGTGCCATTTCTATCTATCTCGGGGTCAGACTTCATGGAAATGTTTGTCGGCGTGGGCCCAAGCCGAGTGCGCGATCTTTTCGCGCAGGCGCGTGGGCAAGCCCCATCCATCATTTTCATCGGTACGCGATTGATAAGTATCATGTGTTCATGTATATTTCGTAGAGTACTTCCTTGGGCCAGATCTCACTCAGTCTCATATTCCACCACACCTGCAGATGAAATTGATGCCATTGGTCGACAGCGCGGACGAGGAGGCATGATGGGTGGTAATGATGAGCGCGAGAATACTCTCAACCAACTTCTTGTCGAAATGGACGGCTTTGGGAGCAAGGAGGGAGTCGTTGTGCTCGCTGGAACCAACCGACCTGATATTCTTGATCGTGCACTGATGCGTCCCGGCCGTTTTGACCGGCAGATCAGTGTCGACCGACCGGACGTCAAGGGCCGCGAAAAAATCTTTCAGGTGCACTTGGGAAAAATCAAACTTGACGCACCCGTCGACCAATACAGCGAACGCCTAGCTGCCTTAACTCCTGGTTTCACCGGGGCGGATATCGCCAACGTTGTGAACGAAGCGGCGCTCATGGCGGCACGTGCCTGCGACGTGGCCGTGATGCTCCATCATTTTGAGCAAGCTGCTGACAGAGTCATCGCTGGCCTTGAAAAGAAGAACAAGGTGGTGAACAAAGTCGAGCGCAACACGGTGGCCTACCATGAGGCCGGACATGCCGTAGTGGGATGGATGCTCGAGCACGCGGAACCGCTATTGAAGGTTTCCATCGTCCCTCGAGGTTCTGCCGCACTTGGCTTTGCACAATACCTACCAAACGAGAATCTTCTCGCCACAACCCAGCAACTCACGGACATGATGTGTATGACCCTCGGAGGCCGCGCAGCCGAAGAAGTGATGCTTGGTAAAATTTCCACTGGGGCGCAAAATGACCTTGAGAAAGTGACCAAAATGGCGTACAACCGTGTCGCGGTGTATGGCATGAACAGTAAAGTTGGTATGCTCTCCTTCCCTTCAGACGATCAGTCATCACAGAAGCCCTATTCCCAAGATACGGCACGTATGATTGATGAAGAGGTGAGAGAGCTGGTCGACGCTGCTTATAAACGCACAGTAGCGCTCATCGAGAGGGAGCGTACGAAAGTGGATGCTCTGGCACAAGGCTTACTCGCAGAGGAGGTTCTGCAACGGCACGACCTAGTTGCTATTTTGGGACCTCGACCTTTTACGTATGAGGGGCAGCAGAACATTGACATTCTTGACCAGGGATTCAAGTTGCCAGAGGTGGAACAGGGGATCGGTGAAACAACTTCGCCTGACGCGAAAACTGGTGTTGCCGGGGAGAGTAAGCAGGGAAACGTGACGGAGATTCCACGGGTCGGGATCCCCGTTGCGTCATAGGCTTATGGTCGTGTTGATACGGTTCCGTTTCATCAATGAACTACGAAGGTATCTTTCTTGATGCTATTGACCTCCCACTGAAAGGTGGTGGTGCGATGACCAAAGCAAGCCAACCAAATGCGCCCTCTTCTGGCCCTGAGCCTCTCAATAAGTCGGTGAACTCCTCACGGGAACCTTCTCCACGAGCACCGCATCGACGTCGCGGAAGTGGCAGCGCTTCTAACTTAGTTGGCACAACAAGCTCTCTGCATCCTGTCTCTTCGTCATGCTGGCGAGTGAAGATGAGGCTGCCGCACGACCCAAACACGGATTTCGGTAGTAAACACTGTACACCCGTTTAGGACGGTGACCACCGACCACTGCAGCTTCACAGTCTGCCAGCGAAATGTGAATATGAACACCTTGCATGGATACCGTGCCAACCTTTTTGACTAACAATCTCGACAGAGCATCCTCGCATGTGGCACCACGTCATGGCGCGGTGATTCCGGCGCATGCATCGCACGCATGATGGCGAGCGTTACGCACGGTTTATTCATGGGTTAAAACGTCCATAGATCGTGGACAATTTTTGAGTTTCCAAGAAGGCCTTGACTCAGAAAACCGGGTCTAATTTTTCCAATGTGGTTCCGAATATATCACGGTCTTCTCCTGGTATGAACGGCACGCCTTTCAGGCTTTGCCAATTGTTAATGCATGGGAGTTTTGTAGTAGTGCGTGGCTGCGAAATTATCGTTCGTTGTCGTAACATCATGCATATACATATATATCGTAGACTACTTTCAATATAAAGTTTCAACACCAACATCCTCACCGATCATATATAGCAAGCTTATTCGACATAAAGTATCCTCAATAAATATCGCACTTAAGAAGATATTATGAAAGTACCTTCGAACGAAGTAAGGTAATACTTTCGAAAGTAGGGGACTACTTTCAAAGTACTTTCGAAAGTATTCATAGTCTATCATATCATACTTTATTTCGTGTTCGGCAAAGCCGTTCTACAGGTAACAGGGAACCCAGTGCGAACGTATGCCCGGCGACTTTTCCTTTCCACCCGATTAAGTGCCGCGGGGACGGTCACATCGTATGCGACGCGGAACCCGAATTCTACGCCACATTTGGTCGACACGGATCACGTCTTACGTGCATACGCTGGGCATGTCGACGACGTGCGAACCGCCGCGCGCGGGCATACTTTTGGCATACAGAAACAAGGCTTTCGCGGGTATCGGGGTGGCACAAACAAATCACCACAGGTACCGGAGGCACCTCCCTTTCCCTCGCTCGAGAGTATTTTCTCGCGTAGGAGCGCATGACGTAAGCGACGATGGTGTTGTGTCCTGGAGAGAGCAGGCGTTATGCTGGGCAAAGGAACTCGACCCTCCCGATGCGGCTTCGGAGCTATCTCGTCTTTCGTCAGAGATAACACGCCACGACTGTCTGTATTACAACGACGCAGCACCAGAAATAACCGATGACGAGTATGATCTTCTGCGTATTCGTCTTGAAGCTCTTGAGCATGCGCACCCCACACTTGTTAAACCGGACAGCCCAACGCGTCGTGTTGGCTCGCCTCTCTCCAGCTCTAGAGATCTGGACGCACCGCTCTCGGCTCGACACTCTGTCCCTATGCTCTCTTTACAGAATGCCTTCAATGCTGCAGAGGTGCACGCGTTCGTGCATCGAGTACGTCGGCAACTTGGTGGGGCATATGCTGAAACTGCGGATGGAATTGCTCGAACGCCTCTTCGTCTATGCGCTGAACCAAAAATAGATGGTGCCTCCGCATGCGTTAGATATGAAAATGGCATCCTCGTGCGATGTGTATCTCGTGGGGACGGTGAGACAGGCGAAGACGTAACCCAACAGCTCATGGGTGCCATAGGAATACCTGCACAACTATCAGGTGATCCGCAAGAATACCCTCGCATCCTTGAGGTGCGCGGGGAGGTGTTCATATCAGATCACGACTTTGAGGCTGTGAACGACGCGAGGAATGCTGCAGGTATGCGACGTTTCAAAAATTCGAGAAACGCTGTTGCAGGAGCTATGCGACGCTCAGAGCCTCAAGCTGGAGATGGTACCGATGCTGGACCACTAAGGTTCATGGTATACTCTTGGGGTGAGGTGGTGTGTCCTCCCGAGCAAAAATGGAGGTCACAGTCGTCATTTCTATCCTGCGTCCGACGTTTTGGTCTGATATCTGTCCCACTGCTGGCAGTGAGCGATGCCCTCGAAGATGTCATGCGTGAGCAGGAATTGCTATGCGACGCAGAAAGACGTAATTCACTAGGTTATCGTGTGGATGGCGTGGTTTACAAAGTTGACGACGTCACCCTTCACCCACGACTAGGTTCAGATAGCCGCGCCCCCCGCTGGGCAGTAGCGCACAAATTTCCAGCCGCGACCGCGTCCACCACAATCTCTGCAGTTGATGTTCAGATAGGGCGCACAGGCGCGCTCACGCCAGTCGCCATACTCAGTCCGCCTGTCGAGCTTGGAGGCACGACTGTATCCCGTGCCACATTGCACAACTTTGGAGAAATCAAAAGGAAAGGTCTCACAATTGGGTCGAGGGTCGTCGTGGAGCGCGCAGGAGACGTCATACCACACATCGTTGGACTTGCAGAAGGATCCCATGTGGCAGACGATGGAAGCACAGACTCGACTAAAACAGCAGCTTGGATACCGCCTGAATATTGTCCTTCGTGTGGCTCGAAAGTGAGGAGGCAACGATTGGCGGAAACATCTCGGCAGAAGTTGAAAGATCCCCAAACAAATAAACCAGAGGCAAAGGCTGGCCTTTCCGACGAAGCAAACTCTGCAGAAGTTGAACCAGCAGTGTCACGTTGTACCGGTGGGCTTCGATGCCCTTCTCAAGTGGTTGAACGAATCGTGCACTTTGTTTCGCGCGATGCCTTCGATATCCCAGGTCTCTCGCGGCAACGGATTCGGCAGCTACATGACAAAGACATCATTTCAAGCCCTGCTGACCTGTTTACTCTTGAGGAGCGCTTCCTACGTCGTGACGTGGAGCCAGTTAGCGAACTCGGTAAAGCTATTTGCTTAGAGGATTATTCATCACTACCTGAATTCTGGATATACACGTCGGGTACAGATAAAGGCAAACTTAAACGTTCAACCATGAAACTATTTGATGCTATAATGCAGACGGCGAAAGGAGGCGTTCCACTGCAGCGTTTTATTTATTCATTAGGAATTTCTCAGGTCGGACGCTACACTGCGAAGCTGATTGCTGAGAAGTACGTCACCTTCGCTCAGTTTCGAGAAGTTGGGGAAATGGAGGCAGCACGAATTTCTATAGATTCAGGCGAATACAAGAAATTTCCATCACCTTTGATGGACATTGACGGCATTGGGCCCATTGTTGCTCAGAGCATTGGAGAGTTTTGGGCAGAAAGGGCAAATGTCATCGTGATCGACGAGTTGCTTGCTGCAGGTGTTGTTATTCTTGATTACGTTAGCCATCAGAATACCAGAGATACCCTCGGAACGGGTCATCGCGCATATCTTCGGGGGCTCCGGGTGGTAGTGACCGGCGCAATTCCAGGAATGACTCATGACCAGGCCTTTGCTGCAGTCGAGGCTGCTGGTGGCACTGCTCAGAGAACAATAAGCACAAAAACTGACCTGCTCGTGTTGGGGGAAGGTTCAGGGCGGAAGAAAGTAGTGATGGCAAAGGAGAGAGGAACAAAAGTGATCGATGCAAACTCATTTCTGCGTGTTTTAGGTATCGATCGTGAGGAGGAGGCGCCACTACATTTAAAATAGACTAGACTAGTCTAGTGTCCACCTCATTCGATAATATGCGCATGGTAGGCTACGTACATATGTTTAATACTCGCTATATCATAGCTATCTATCTAGCTAGCTACTAGCTAGCTATATCTAGCTAGCTACGAAAGTAGCTAGCTAGTACATAGTCTATTTAACATCTATTCGTAAATAATACTTTCGTACTTTCGAAAGTACCTTCGAAGTAAGGTATATCATAGACTATATACTTTCGAAAGTAGACTAAATAGTCTATTATACTTTCGAAAGTATTAATACTACTTATCTCGTACCTTCGAAGGTATTTTTTTAGACAATTCCTGAGATCATGATTATTTATACAGGTTTTAAAGCGCACCAGATCACCCAGAAATGATTTAGTTTGACAGCTGGCCTCATTTCCGGTGCATCTGGTGTGCGGAATTTTGATGATACGCACTTTTTTTTCAAGACAAATATTGGCATTCCCTCAAAATTCCGTGGGCGCCCGCCCGCCATGTCCAACGAGTCAAAACTAAGACTTGCCGGCATATCTTCCGTAGTGGATGCACATTTCCATCTCAAACGGTGCGATTTGTGCCGACGCATGACCCTCTTTGTACCATCCAGCAAGGCCCTGACACCTCTCTTCTCCCTTGACAAAAAGGCAAGCGGAAGTCGAGCGAACTGTCGAAGACCGAGCGACGACCGCGATACAAAGCTATTGGCGGTCTTATATCATTCGCAGTCAATTTGAAGAGTTAAGGGGTGCAAGTGTCGTGGTTCAGGCTGCGTATCGGGGATATCGCGGCCGAAAGCGCGCGCTCAACTTCGCTGTTAAGGTAATAATCCTATTCCCTTTTTGGAGCCAAAACCGAACTCTTCTAATTCAAACCTCTCGTCTTACGGCAACAATAGGTTGCAACAGAGGGACGGTATCAACACTTTCAACGCGCTGCTATTGTGATACAAAGTCATTGGCGCGGATATTACAGCCGAAGGAGAGCACACAGTTTTTATGATAGAAAGCGATACCTGCACTCTGTCCTCACTATTGGACAGCAGCTGCAGAGTGACTCAAGAGCCAAACATAGCAACCAGTCCCAAGATCTCCTTGCAAGAAAAGAAACAAACATGCGGGAGGCATTTCAGAACGCGCTCAAGGGGCGTCATCACCTTTCTTCCACGGAGGTCTGCCCTGGCGTGTACAACTCCCCTTTTGCAGCGGTAACAGGTGGGCAACCAAGTGTGGGCGGGAAAACACTCGAGGAGCATTTGCGATTTCTTCACCACGAAGTACGCTGACTCTTGACAGACTAACTTTCATGTGGGTAAATGATGCTCCACACATGCGCTTGTGATAAAAGAAGTTCGACCTGCGAATGATGTTTCAATTTGGCTCATTAGATGCAATGAGCGATTTACACGTTCCATCGCGTTCCAGCTTTGATTAGTTGCTTTTGCAACAGTCCTACCTGTGATGTCTCCCAGTCACTCGTGGGCAGGCACTGAAGAAACATGAGGAGATCTTGAAACTCGAGGATTTTAAGTTCATCTGACCAGTTCAGTAAAAGCGATGCACAGGAGTATACAAAAAAATCGTGCATTCCATCGCCCTCAGCAAAGTATGTATCCTGCCCAAAACACGGTGATCAGTGAAAGTTACGATAACCTGGGCAGGGGAAGCACAAAAAAATGCTGCTCACTCACCCAGAGGCGTGGGACAAGCTCAAAAGGGATCTCTCGAAGCAGCAGGCAGTTCACCCAACGGAAAGCAAATTGTAGAAAGTCAATACCCTGACCATGATAGAAGTTGATCGATGTTCAGAGCTTAAAATGGCCTCGCTTAAACGCGCGAGCAACAATCACATCGTCGGCGCACCTCCTCATTGAGATGCTTGTAAACGTCAATATCGATTCGTCTGACGAGCTGTTTCGTTGTCAACAATAAATATCATGTCGGCGATTTATTTCTGACTATGTGGAAGTGGTGGTGAGAGGAGGAAGCATACCTCGCTGAGTTTGAAGCAAATTTTTTGGATGCCAGGCTGCGCGAACGTGTAATGCTCCTGTATGGAATCTAGCACTTTGCACAAACACCAGTAACAGTCTGCTTCGATATTACTAAGCTTCTCGTTCGGTATTGTGTTAACATCCCATTCTCGAATATCGCCGACACAAACCTCGGATAAGAACACTGCGCAGCAAACGAATAGTTTAGACTACTCAAAAGGAACCGAACAAGACATCGCGTACACCGTTCGGTGACCTACCTGTGAAAAATGGAGTTACCAGGTCGTTCATACCCTGTACATATGAGGTAGCAGGATTTCGGATCGCTCTGACGTAAAGGATGCGCTCAAGTGATCTGCGATGAAGAGAGAGATTAGAGACGGGCGCATAACCTATGTGCGCCATTAAAACATGTCAACTTACGACTGAATTTCTGACTTTCTGAACAGATCGACCTGGGCAGCCGTGCGTGGGAGATCAATCTTAATTTGATGCAAGATAGCGAGTTCCTCATCACTCCTGTCTGCATCGTCCATCTCATAGTGCTGCTTGACCCAAATTTGATATTCATTGCGTTTCCTTGCAAGCACTTCATTTCGACGGTCTGAGCTTGGGGGAATGTAACCCTGCAAAAGATTCTCTGAGTTAATACCGCACGTGATAGTTGAACTGGAATGAGCAGCGTGTTTATTAGACGTACTAGCATCAACTTCCAGCAGATGGGTCGCAGGTTTGAAGGGCATCCGCTCCAAACCAATCTCTCCAGTTCTTTGAGATTCACTATGGGCGCTGCCAATATCCGTTCAAACTTTTTGTCACGCGCGGAATACGGGTCACTGTGCGGCCGGAGCGTCAGAGCGTCACAAAATGCTGACGGGCTCGACAAGAAAGTTTGTGCTCCCTCGAACGATTTCCCTCGGCAACTTTCACCTAGAAATCATGGAAGAGAATCAGTATCGACGGTTGAACAGAGTCCTACGGCGCGAAGCTTACCTGAAGAGGTACAAGGGTCTTGCTGACCAAATGATTCATCACCGTGAGGACTTTCAGAACCAACATTTCCCACCGTCCAGGCTTTAGTCTGGTGGACTGACCCTTGGAAAGTACCGGATCTTTCGAGAAACCTGTAACTTACAAGGTATCATGATGAGTCGCGTATTCAACGGAGACGATATTAGAAAAGACGAAGTCGCGTCTCGTAAGATTACGTGCACGGCAGACGTCAAGCACCTTGTGACATTTATGAGCGCGTCTTCAGACGGTCGATCCATGACGCTGAGGGTGTCATTAGGCTCGACTGCTAACGAAGGGTGGGAGTGCGGAACGACACGCACATATTGCCCAACCACGAAGGTATTACGTGAATAATTTCTGGAGCCCGTTTTGACAAGAATAATAAGGACCAGCTCTACCAATCTAGCTAGCCTCGAGCTAGCTAGCTAGCTAGCTAGCTAGGCTAATGTTGGAATTAAGCGCACGCTGCCTACGGCTTTGCGCACTCAATTGTGTGTACTTTCGAAAGTAGGCTAGTCTATTAAATAGACTAGTCTAGTGTAATCTACGCCTAAACTAGTCTAATATCGTCGTTGACTGAATCGCTTGTCTATATATAGTAGGAATAGATAGGTGATTATTGTTAGATGATTGCGAGAATAATTAGCAGAGGAGTACAATGACGTTGCGTAAATAATTCAGCTAGTAGGTCTTGAGCAAGCTAGCTCTAGCTAGCTAGCTCTAATAAGAGCTAAGCTAGTAGCTATCTAGCTAGCTAGCAAGCTAGCTAGCACCTTCGAAGGTACCTTCGAAGGTAGCTTAGCTAGCTAGCTCTAGAATATGTATCTCGTATTCGTAGATAGCTCTAGTCTTGCATATATAGCATGTCTATCTCATTTTATTCATTTAAGATAGACCATCATATCAAATAGACTAATATGCACGCACGGTAATAATGATACCAGTACATACATGGATAGACACAGAGTGACTTCAGACTTGTTCGGCAAAGTGCACGGAAAATGCAGCAAGTGCAACCGAAGCCGCGACATCCAGTGTTCGACCAAGAGCCGGTCCTCTTGCGCCTCTCTCGGGTGAGAATAGTCGATGTTGTCCAGCGCCCATGTATCCCCTCGCGGTGATAGCATCGGCCACTGCTGCTGAGGTAACGAACAACGATTCGAGTGTGCGCGAAAGGAGGGAACTGAATACACTGACTGTGCCTCTCCAACCCAGCAAACGCCATTGTACCCCGCGAGCAGCCAATCCAAGGCTAATGTTCCTGATCTCCTCAAATACTATTGAGGTAAAACGCAACGACAACAGTACAGTAAAGACAATTTCATCGATCGGTGCTCTGATCACGCACAACGGTCGCAAGTACCACCGCATTCCAGCCGCCATATCCTCCGGCGTGGTAGTACATAAGGTCAGATGAGCTGCCTGCAGAACTGTGAACATGAGACAGGCAGAGTTCAACGCAAGGTTTACGCCCTTTCGCGTCACCTGCAGTGGACCGAAATGGAAAAGCACGTAACGGTAGGTATTTTCAAGATCAGGAAGGTTCAGAAGGCCTTCATCAGCTGCCGGTGGCTCGCGAGGCAAAATCACCGGCATCACACTGTCAGCACCAAATAATGTAAATACCAAAAGGATAGCACATAGGCTCGCGAGCGCAGTGAGATGAGGAGCCCAAACTCTAGTTGGAAGCGATACGGCTGTCACAAGCATGAGTGTGGCGCACACACCCAACTTTTCTTCGGGTGTGCCGTTTGGGGGAAATAAGAGAAGTGCAGCCAGCCACGCCTGTTTTACTCGAGGGTCTAGGCCGTGAAGTACAGAGAGTGGACTGGAGACGTACGTTCCGATCGGTATCGTAGGACGTTCAAGAAACCGAGCCAGCGTCTGCTGAGCTATTGGCACCCGCTCTTCCGACAACCCACCTTGCCACGTATTCTGACTGGAAGAAAAATCTGCCCCTCTCACGGCGCAAGCACGATGGAATGCAACAAGCGGACTCGGCTTGCTCACCCCAAAAATTATCCCCCTATGCACCCTGTCCGATACGTTTGAGCAGATTCCCGTGCCCCTCAATGGACCTCGATTGAGATTGAGAAGGTTTCCCTGAAACAACAAAGCGCGCGCAGCCATCCGCTTCGTGAAACGCGCGAATACTTTTGATCGAGTTAAGTTCACCCTTGGTCGTCAGCGCGCGGTAGGTCACGTCACATGCCAAGAGATAGCTACATTCAAATAAAGAGCTTTTTTTTCAGACTGACTTTCATACATGCTCTGATATCTCGCGAGCCCCTCGCGATAGAAAAGAATTTAGCACGTTTCTAGCTAGTATGGATTTAGTATCCGTTTCGTATCATACGTACAAAATTCGTACTAATCGCGAATTTGGGAAATTAGTACGTCAGGAGGCGGAATTCGCGATTTAGCATCGAATCAGTACTGATCTAGCTAGTATGGATTTAAACCCAGTGTTTCAGCGTTACGCGTCACGCTGAAATTTGACAGGCAAGACAGGCTTCGAGAATTAATATGATAATATAATATGATATCATACTTTCTTTATACTTTCGTAATCTACTCTTCGAAGGTACCTTGAAGGTACATTTTAACTCAAGAATAGACCTTCGGACGCGTTCAGAGCGTCATACCGTTTTATGTGCGATTTATGGTGCCCAGATCATTACGTACGCCGTGACGTGGTGTTGTGTGC
>Ga0181566_10002103_pt1 | contig 16396 bp, 14 predicted proteins | sample 101ome_15_FD_133762 | JGI IMG/M metagenome (GOLD analysis project Ga0181566, IMG submission 133762) | Coastal salt marsh microbial communities from the Groves Creek Marsh, Skidaway Island, Georgia - 101402AT metaG (megahit assembly) | ecosystem: Environmental > Aquatic > Marine > Intertidal...
GCTCTTATGATAACCGAAGACCTCATACCCGCTCTGCAGGGCATTGTTCCAGCGTGGATTGTAACGACTTCAGATAAAAATATTCCCAATTGTACTTGTGTGAGCCAAGTCTACCCCGTTGACGAAACGCACGTAGCAATCTCGAATCAGTTTTTCTCCAAGACATTCCGCAACTTGCAGAACAATAAGCACGCCGTTGTCCAAGTGATACACCCTGCAGACAATTGCATGTGGGTTCTAGAGATAGAGCACGTGCGCACTGAGACCGAAGGGGCTCTGTTCGACGAGATGGACATGCAGCTAGCCGCCATCGCATCCATGTCGAATATGGAAGATGTGTTTAAACTGCAGAGTGCCTACGTGTTTAAGGTGCATTCGGTCTCTCATTTGACCGAAGCCCAACACACTGCCCAATCGCTATGAGCGAAAGCGGATTGTCGCACGAAATAAAGCGGCAAATGTCGGAGAACCAACAGAAGATCGATCAATTAAACGATCAGCTCAGCCGCAAAACCGACGAAATCAAAATCATTCAAACTATCTCCTCCGAGATCCTCAACACCTTGGATTTGGAGACGCTGTTTGACAATATCATGTCCCTTATGCACGAGGTCTTTGGCTTCGAACACTGCATGATATTGCTGAGTGAAGATACACAGTTACGCGTAGCCTCCAGCCACGGCCACAAAGATCAAGGAATCGGTATGACCGTGCCCATGGGCAAAGGCGTGATCGGCACGGTGGCACAGCGACGCAAGATCATGCGCATGATGGGGCTGCGCACGCGGCGACGCTACGTGCAGCGGACAGCAGGGGCAGAAGCCGACGCTCTACCCACGTTAAAAGACGCAGATAGCCAGATCGCTATTCCCCTGCAGGTCAAAGACAAACTCGTCGGCGTATATACGGTGGAAAGCGAGAAAGCCAATGCCTTTGACGCATTGGACGAGGAGATACTGACCATCGTATCCAACCAAGTGGCAGCCGCCATCGACAATGCTTCGGCCTACAATCAGTTACAAAAGCTAGCGGAGGCAAACAGTCGGTTCGTACCGCGCCAATTCCTGCGTCTACTAGGCAAAGAGTCCATTACCGAAACAGAATTGGATGATCAGATAGAACGCTCTATGACGGTGCTCTTCTCTGATATTCGCGACTTTACACCGCTTTCCGAATCGATGAGCCCTGCCGAGACCTTTGCTTTTGTAAACGACTACTTAGGGGCAATGGCACCCATTATTCGCGAGCACGGTGGCTTTATTGACAAATACATTGGCGACGCGATCATGGCGATATTTCCCAACTCACCCGGGGACGCCGTAGCAGCCGGTTTAAAAATGGAACAGCATTTGGCACAGTTCAATGCGCGCACCGCAGAGCAGAGCCGACCCCCCATTCGCATTGGCATCGGCATCCATACCGGACCGCTGGTTGCTGGCATCGTGGGCTTTGCCGAACGCTTGGAGGGTACGGTGATTGGTGATTGCGTGAATACCGCTTCGCGTCTCGAGGGCGTAACTAAAGACCTTTCCGTCACCTTGTTGGTCAGCGAAACCGTGGTGCGTGAGCTAGCCGAGACCAACGAGTATGTCTTCGACTCGCTTGATGAGGTTTCGGTTAAAGGCAAAGCGCAGAAGGTGCAAGTTTTCGGCGTTGCCGAGCGCCTGTAGACGCCTGCTCAAAAGCAAGTCCGCACCTTGATCCCTAACGAATATGGCCTTAGTATTCAAGCCGGCTACTCAGCGGCCCACAAACCCTAGCGCCCGATTCAAACGCATCTATGTCCACCGCGATCTTTACTTACGGCTCGCTGCTTTTTTCCGATGTTATGCAGGCCGTCACGGGAAAGCTCTTCCCTTCGCAAAGCGCCACTTTAAGAGAGTACGCTCGCTACCGCGTGCGCGGTGCCAACTACCCGGGCATTGTCTCCACATCTGGCGCCTATGTAGAAGGCCAGCTCTATCAGGGCGTCGATCCAGCTGCGGTGAAACACCTCGACTTTTTTGAGGGCGATCTCTACAGGCGCGTTTCGGTCGACGTGCACACCAAAAGCGGCATTATACCGGCCCAAACCTATATTATCCCGCCCGACAAAGCGCACCATCTTAGCGAAACAGCATGGGATCCAGACGCGTTTAGAACACGCGACTACGACACCTTTCTCAAGCAGTGTAAACCCCTATTTAGAGGCGGAGCGCACAGATCGTAGCGCACCCCTTTTCGCGGAGAAAAACCCGATGAACGAGCGCCAGAAGTATCTATTTGATTTGCAGGGTTACCTAGTAATAGAAGACGTGCTGAGCGAAGCGGACTGCGACTTGGCCATCGCCAAGATCAAGGAACGCGCGCGCCCCATGGAAAAGACGCCCGACGGCTACGATGCCAACGGCACCTGGCACAGCGCGGCTGGGCTCTACGAGGCGGGCGAGCCTTTTCTCAAGCTAATCGACCACCCCGCCATCACCGATGTGCTGACGGAAATCATTGGCTCGCACCTGCGCTGCGAGAGCTGCTACAGCTTTGTGCGCCACAGGGACTGTCCGCCCTTTGAAATGCACGGCGGCCACCGCGGCGGGCGCGTAAACTTTCGCTACGACGTGCACAACGGCCAGATCTACACCGGGCTAACGGTCGTATCCATCGCGCTACAGGACATCAGCGAAGCGGACGGCGGGTTTGCCTGCGTGCCCGGCAGCCACAAGTCGGATTTCCCCATCCCGCCTGAAGACCGCAGGGAGCTCTTTGCCTTTGGCGGGCCGCTGGTGCGCAATATCGCCGCGCCGCGCGGAGCGGCCATTGTCTTTACCGAAACGCTGGCACACGGCGCCGCCTCGTGGCAAAACGACGAGCCGCGCTACGGCCTGTTTTACAAATTCAACGACCGCGCCGCCATCTACCACGCCCAGGAACCGCGCCGTCCCAGCGCCGAAGCCTTTGCGCAGATGACGGACAGCCAAAAGTGCTACTTCAACCTGGCATACCAGGCTTTCGGCCCGGCTGAAAATCCGCGTAACGAGGTGCCGCAGTTCGGCTGAGCGCTCGGCCGCTTAGCCCCAAACGCCGGCGTCGGGATAGTAGCCAATGCCGGCCGCTGTTAGGCGCGCACCGTGGGCGCGCAGCCGTTCCCTGAAGCTGTTCCAATCGCGCGCCCCCTGCGGCGACCACGCCACTTCGGCCAGCGCCACGACGCGGGGGAAAAGCATATAGGCAACATCCTCCGGCCGCGGCGTACCCTCCGTCCACATCGTGCCTTCGACGCCGAGAATGTGATGCGCTCGATCGGCGTCCAGCTCGGCGGGGATTGGCTCGTAGGAGTAGACGTTTTCCAGCGTATTGACGCTCAGGCGTCCGCGCTCGTCTTCGCGGTCGTAGTGGCGGCGATCAAAGTAGACGTGCGTCTCCGGCGCCATTACTACATCGTGACCGGCCGATGCAGCCACGAAGCCGCCCTGCTCGCCGCGCCACGACATAACGGCCGCCTCTTTGGCCAGACCGCCCTCCAAGATTTCGTCCCAGCCAATGGGCTTTTTGCCGCGGGCCGCTAGCCAAGCGGCAAAGTGGCGCACAAAGTAGCTCTGCAGTTCCTCTTCGCTTTTCAACCCCTCGTCGCGCATGCGCTGCTGACAGCGGGGACACGCCTTCCAGCGCGTCTTGGGACATTCGTCGCCTCCGATGTGCACGTAGTCGTCGGGAAAGAGCGCCAGCACTTCTTCAAAGACGTCCTCTAAAAAGCGAAACGTAGCGTCATTGCCCGCGCAGAAAACCTCGTCGAATACGCCCCACTCCGTTACTACCTCGAACGGACCGTCCGTGCAGGCGTATTCGGGGTAGGCGGCAAGAGCCGCCTGCGCATGGCCGGGCAGTTCGATTTCGGGCACGACGCGTATGTGGCGCTGCCGCGCATATTCGACGACCTCGCGCACGTCACTAGGCGTGTAAAAGCCGCCGTACTGCGATCCGTCCTCTCCTCTGCGCCACGCGCTCACTTCCTGCAGCTTGGGATACTTATCCACGGCCAAGCGCCAGCCCTGGTCTTCGGTCAGATGCCAGTGAAAGACGTTGTACTTGTGTTGGGCCATCCAGTCGAGGTAGCGCTTCACAAAGTCGACGGGAAAAAAGTGGCGGCACACGTCCAGATGCATACCGCGCCAGGCAAAGCGCGGGGCATCCTCTATCTGCGCGCAGGGAAGCTGAGCCGTGCCGGCGCAGTCGACGGGCAGCAGCTGGCGCAGCGTCTGCGCGCCGTAGAAAAATCCGGCGGCCGAGCAGGCGGCAAGCCGCAGGCCGTCCTCATTGATAGATAGCTGGTACCCCTCGTCGGGTAGGGCTGCATTCTCTTCCAAGACGAGGGCACCGCCGCCGTCGGCCACTTCTAGCGTGATGCCGGCATCGGCCAGCAGTCCCTGCACGACGGGCAGGGCCGCGCTGGCCGCCCCGCGAGCGGTAATAGACTGACCGCTGTGCAGCGCGTAGGTACCGTTGCGCTCTTCGACGCTGACCGGCTGTGGTATAATCGATAGGCTCATGTATTTCCTCTGTGTGTTGTAGTGTGCGCGGCGCGTGTTCTAAGCAACGCGATAGCGCTCGATAACGCCCATATCCACTTCGATGCCCAGACCCGGACCCGTCGGCACGGTGAAGTGCCCCTCAGACAAATCCAATCCGCCGGCCAACACATCGGCCTCGCGCGTGAAGGGCAGTTCGTCGCACGGCAAGGTAGCGTTGGGCAAGGTCGCCTGAAGGTGCACCGAATACGCGGCTAATATGCCCGTGCACAATCCGCCCATTTGTATCCAGCAGGGCACGTCTGCCGCTTCGGCTAGCGCTGCGGCTTTGCGGACCTGAGCAGCCGACCCCCCCAAGTTGACGTAATCGATACATTCGGCTTTAAGCGCGGCCAGCACGCCGGTTGGCGCACCCAAGTGCAGTGCAATGGGGATGTGCGTCTTCTCGCGCAGCATGCGATACCATTCGAGGTTGTTCTTTAACATGGGGTCTTCAAAGACGGCGACCGTGCCAACGGCTTCCAGCTCGTCTGCCAGTCGCGCTGCCGTGGGCAATAGGGCAAACTGCGTGTTGGGATCGACGCCTATCGTGTACTCTGGTCCGGTCGCCTCTTTCATCTGGCGCGCCGTCTCAACAATGTTCCACGAGCGCGCTTTGAGCTTGTGGTTTTTAAACCCAAGGCGCTGGCCCACTTCTGCTTCGGCCGCCGTTTCGTGCGGTTCCATGGGACACGACCAATAGGAAACGGGCACGCGATCGCGCACCTGCTGACCAAAAAAGCGATGTAGCGGCAAACCGTAGGCACGCCCGGCAATATCGAGCAAAGCACAGGTGAACGCATCGGGTTGGGCAAAGGGGTCCAACCCCAGCGGATCTTGTCCGACCAATGCTTCGGCAGTAGCCGCATGGGCGGCGCGCGTGCCCTGGTACTCGCCCCATCCCACCAACCCTTCATCCGTCTGCACCCGGCACAGCGTGATATCATATATCTTGGGAAAGTAGCGCGCGATGGGTGCAATCGGCGGTATTTCCACTTCGTATAGATCGACCTGCGTTATCTTCACGTGGCACCTCCTCTGATGCAATGCCGCAAAGATAGGGCGCGAAGGGGTTTGCATCTATACCTTGCTCATAAGCGGCGCCTACGGCACGGCTATACCCGCTTGATGGGGTGCGGGCCTATGCGTAGTTTGCAGCAGAAAAGAGGTGATCCAGATGAAACAGCCCGCGGACGACCACCCCGCTCAAATCGCTCTTACCGACGCGCGCAGAGCGCATATCTTGCTGCTGCTGCAGAGCTTTTACCAAGAAGCGTTTGACCGCGAGCTGAGCGCCTTTCAGGCTGAGCAACTGCTCGAGTTTTTTACTCGTCATCTGGGCCCGCCGCTCTACAACCAGGCCATGGCCGATGCCCGTCACTTTGTGCAGAGCGCACTCGACGACCTCGACGCCGAGTACTACTGGCCAGAGAAAAGAGATTAGTCCAAGCGCAACGGCATACACTCCACGTGCGAGAAATCCAGTATGAAAATAAAAGCGGTCCACACCTACCTACTGTCCACGGCAAAGCTGTCGGGACAGACTACCTACGAAGAGACGGCCGGGCTCGTCTTGCCCGAACGCGCCGCAGACACTTCGGGCTACCGCGGCCGCCTCGATGAGCGCCACCGCTGCGTCTACCCGCGCGACCGCTCCACGCTCCTAGTCTGCGTAGAAAGCGAAAGCGGGCTGCGCGGCTGGGGCGAAGCGCACGCACCGGTCGTACCGCGGGTGGCACAAACCGTCGTTACGGACCTGCTGGCGCCGATCATCGTCGGCCAAGACGCACGGCACATCGCCCCGCTCTGGGAGCAAATGTTTTCCTCTATGCGCCTGCGCTCTCACACGCAGGGCTTTACGGCCGAAGCCATTGCCGGGGTGGATATCGCCCTGTGGGATCTGCTCGGTCACTATCGCCAAGAGCCCGTATGGATGCTCTTGGGCGGCGCGTTTAACACGAGGCTGCCCGCCTATTCGTCCGGCGTGCCGGGCGCCACCCAAGAAGACCGCTTAGAAACAATCGAGCAGGCCCTAGCGCAGGGCTTTAACGCCCTCAAGTGTTCCTGCGGACGGGGCAGCCTGCAGGAACAGATGGACGTCGTGCACCCGCTGTCCGAGGCCATAGGGACACGCGGACGCCTGCTAGTCGACGCGCACGGCGCATTCGATCTGGCCGACGCTCTGACCTTTGCTCGCTTCTTGCAAGACTTGGGTAACGTCGAGTGGTTTGAAGATCCGCTCGTGCCCGAAGAGCGCGACGGCTACGCGCGCCTGACGGAAGGCACGCCGGGCCTGCGCATCGCCATGGGCGAGACCGAGTGCAATCGCTACGGCGTGCGCGATCGCCTGCTGAACCGCCAGTGCGACGTGCTGCTGCCGGATGTTTGCCGGGCCGGCGGCATTAGCGAAACCTGGCGCATCGCGCAGCTGGCCGACGCATTCGGCATCGGCTGGGCGTCGCACGTAAGCATCTCTACGCCGCTGCATCTGGCGGCCGGACTGCACGTCGGCGCGGCCACCGCCAATTTTCTCGTCTCTGAGTATCCGTCTCACTTCGCCGATAGTCCGCTGGGCCCAGCGCTGTGCCGGCGCGCTCCCACACCGCAGAAGGGTTCGATTGAAGTAGGGGACGAACCGGGCCTCGGCGTGGAACTAGACGAAGCACGCCTAGCCGAGTTGACGTTGGCACAGCAAACCATAAGCGTTTAGTTTCCAGCGCAATTCTGGTGAATACGCGCAGAAACGCACCCATTTACCCACGTGGAGCACAACGATGAATGACAGCGCTTTTTCGCTCAGCGAGCAGCAAGTCCGCTTTTTCGAGACCTTCGGTTACCTTGGTTTTCCCGGTCTGATGGCCGACCGCATCGACGAAATTACAGAGGCTTTCGAGGCCGTTTGGAGCGAGCGCGGCGGCGGGCATAACGGCCAGCCGCACGCGGGCGAGGCCCGTTCGTGTATCGTGCCCTTTATCGATCAGAGCGCCGCGCTCTCTTCGCTCATAGACGACCCGCGCATTCGCGTGCTGGCTGCCACCCTGCTCGGCGACGATTTCAACTATATGGGCAGCGATGGAAACTACTACGTTGGCGATACGGGCTGGCACTCCGACGGCTGGCACCACAAGGGCAAACCACAGCATCTTAAGATCGCGTTTTACTTGGATCCGCTCACGCGCGACAGCGGCGCGCTGCGCGTGATTCCGGGCAGCCACCGCGACGGGGATGGCTATGCTGCATCCCTGCAGGATCAGATCCGACAGAGCCCCGATCAGTGGGGGCTGGAAGGACGCGACGTGCCGGCCGTAGCGCTAGAAACGCAGCCGGGCGATCTGGTGTGCTTTAACCACAACACCAAGCACGCGGCCTTCGGCGGCAGCACAAAGCGGCGAATGTTCACTATCAACCTGTGCCAGCGCTATCCGGAGGAAAGCGTGCAGGATCTGCGCGACTATTTATCCGGTGCGGCGCGCTTTTGGGTCGAACGGGCCTACGGACCGCAGATGCTGGCCACGGCCGGGCCCGAACGCATGCGCCATCTGGAGCAGGTCATGGCCAACGATGGACACCTAGCCGAGCTGTCGCGTCAGGCGCGTGAAAAAATGACCGAGCCGTCGCGCGGCTAGTCTTAAACCAACGAGGACATCCGATGCGCTGATTCTTTCTAGCGCGGCTGTCGCGTGTAGAGATAGAAAAGGCCGCAGGCAAAGGCGATCAGCGCAAAAATCCACTCGCCGCCAAAGGGCACTTCCGTAACGGTGCCAAACGAACTGACAGTGCTGTCGCTGTCGGCGCGGGCCGCTGCCAGATCGAATACGATACCGCTGCTGCCGCCGCCACCACCGCCGCCACTATTGCCACCTCCACCACCTCCTCCTCCGCCGCCACCTCCGCCACCACCGCCACCACCGCCAGATGGTTGCACGCCGAAAGTGGCAACACCACCCAGATTTGCGTCGGTGGAACAGGGACCGGGATTACCGGGCGGATCATAATCGTTACCAAAACAAACAAACGCCTGATTCGTGCCACCACCGCAGACTGTACCTGCTCCTCCTTGACCGTCACACACTTCTATGAGGATTCCAGGATTAAGCGTTACAGTCTCATTTGCACCCACTGCGTTGAAGGTCGCTGTTACAAAAATCCATGCAGGGTTTATATTCAATTTTGTTCCGGCAGGATCAATAGTAAATGGAGCTCCTACGTTGAAATCAACGCCCTCCGTCAGCGTATTCAGCAGCGTACATCCTCCCACATATGGGTTGGTTGGAGCCACCGCACCACATTCATACAGTCGGACTTGGTTCACCACGCCGGGATTGGCATTTAACTGAAACCCCTGGAGATCAACCAGCTTATCGGGAGAACCTCCCGGATTATTCAAATTAGCTTGGTAAATAACGATCTCATTGGCATCGGTGAAACTTCCACCATCAGATGGTGAACCAGGAGAAACCGGCGCCCCCAAAGACTGAGTAATACCAGCGTAAACTGCTCCGCTTTGTAGTAAAAAAATCAACGTTAAAATGATGGCTAGCATATATCGAAAAACTTTCATTACACGAATAATGAGACTCCTTAAACCGCTCATTTCCACCAACCGTCTCCTATTTATACCAAAAATACACACATACAATAATCGGCTAAATACACCTCAAACATTACACATGTTTACTGCGCGTTATCCAGTCGGAATTCGCCGTCCATGCACTCAGACTATCCCGGGGTCTTAACCCTTAGGCATTCACAATAGATTTCAGCAGAGGATAAAACGCCTCGGCCTGACGCATAAAGCCCAAATCCGTTGGGTGCGAGCCGTCGACCGTGTCTTCGCCGTCGGCGCCCAGCAGCTGATCGCCCGGCAGGTAGTACAGGTTGGCCACGCCCTCCCCTTGTAGGGATTCGTATGCCTGACGCAGCGCGGCGCGGTTGGCGCGATTGGACTCGGCTCGATCCACGTGCAAGAAGGCGTCGGCATAGGTGCGATCTTCTACGAACACAATGGGCGTGTCCGGCCGCGCGGCACGCAGCAAACGCACAACCTCTGGAGCGCGTTCGGCCACTAGATCACCCTTCATATTGGGCAAGCAGTCAATCACGTAGACGGCCGCGTCAATTTCGGCCATCAGTCCGACGACCGAGCGGTCCATGTGGCCGTTGCCCGAAAAGCCCAAGTTGACGACCGGCCAGTCCAGCCAGCGCCCCAAAAAGGCGGTGTGGCAGGTGCCCGTGCGCGAAGAGCAGCCCCCCTGCGTAATGGAGGTGCCGTAAAAGACGATCGGCTTACGCGGCGAGGGCGGCGAGGGCGCTACAGACGTACCTTCCGGCACGCCTACGGCTACCTCGTGCACGCCGTTGTAAAGCGGCAGATAGAGCAGGTACTCGCGCGTGCCGGGCGGCATATTCGCGCACAGCTGCACGCTATTGGTCGGCCCGGTTGGCTGGCCCACCGCCAGCCAGCGCCAGGCCCCGTCCATGCGCACGTATAGATCAAGACCGCTGACGCCCGTGGCCGGCATGTGCTCCATGGCTAGGCGCTCCTTGCGCAGCGTCCACCGGGCGTGGAGCGCCGTTGCGTCGCTGGTAAAGCGCGCGCAGATCCCCGCGCTGTCGCGGCTTAGGTTCCACACCGGATCGGGCACGCTGCCTTGGGCACGGGCGGGTAGGCGATCGTAAAAAGCGTCTACGTCGTCAAATCCCTTGCCCTCTACGGTCAACGTCTTCACGTCAGACCACTGGATAGAATCACTCATCGGCCGGTATCCTCCTATGAATTACCATGATATCGGTTCGCTACTAGTCCAAAAGATCGCGCAGCATGCGCTGGGGGTCGTTTAGAAAGCGCCGCGTCACCTGAAAATGTTCGGTTTCCTCGTAGTCAATCTGTCGAATACCCCCTTCGCCCAGAGAAAAGATCGTCGCGTCGGGATAGGCCATGACGAGGGGCGAATGCGTGGCAATAACAAACTGGCTGCCCTCTCCGACCAGCTGGTGCATGCGAGAGAGCAAGGCCATCTGCCGCGTCGGCGACAGCGCGGCTTCGGGCTCGTCGAGAATAAAGAGCGAGCGGCCAGAGAAGCGCTGCAGAAGCAGAGCCATAAACGATTCGCCGTGCGACTGTTCGTGCAGAGACCGGCCGCCGTAGGCCTCGATTACCTTCGGCTCGGGGGCCCACTCCTCGTCGAGCTGTTCAATATGCGTGGCGACGTTAAAGAAGCTCTCCGCGCGCAGAAAGTAGCCGTCTCTGGGTCGAGGCACGCCTCTGGACAGGCGCAGATACTCGTGCAGGGGCGAATGCGAGCGCCGCGTGTCAAAGTGAACGTTGCGCGAGCCGCCCTCGGCGTTAAACCCCCACGCCACGGCAATGGCTTCCAAGAGCGTCGATTTGCCCGAGCCATTCTCGCCGACGAAAAAGCTGACCTTGGGATGCAGTTCGAGGGCGGTCAATTCGCGCACGGCGTTCAGGCAGAACGGGTAGATGCCAAAGTCGGGCACCTCGTCGCGCAGCAGCTCTACCCTGTGGAGATAGTGCTTCAAGCTACGAAACCCCTACCGTAGGCACGTCCAGATCCGCTCCCAAGACCTGTGCGCAGTTGTAGCCGGGCAGTCCTGTAATATTGCCGCCCGGATGACAGCACGAGCCGCACAGATAGAGTCCCTCGAGACACGTGCGGTAATGCCCCGCCCCGGCAAAGGGCCGGTTGTAGCCGACCTGCCCGTGTCCCAGCGAACCGACCAGTAGATCGCCGTAGCGCATATTGGGCAGCGTCCGCTCTACGTCGAGCGGACTGCGCACAAACGTTTCCAATACGGCCTCCCGCACGTTGGGCGCGTGCTCTGCCCAAACGTCGATCATCTGCTCACCGTGCGCGCGAGCCCCGGTGTCCCAGTTAGCTGGATCGCCCCCCAGCGCGTAGGGCAGCTTTTCCCACATAAAGGCCGTGTGATACCCGGCCGGTGCCTGCGACGGATCAAAGCGCGTAGGACAGGATCCCCACAGGGTCGGCGGCGGTATACTGCCGCGTTCGTGGTGATCTACAATCGCATCAAACTGCGTTGCATCGTCCAGGCCCATAATCACCATGAATCCGTCTTTAACGTGCGGATAGCTCTTCTCTGCTTTGTATACTGGTCGTTCGTCTAAGTGGGCATAGACGCCGAAGAGGGGCGCAAGCACGTTGTAGCGAAACCGTTGGGCGCGATCGCGCCAGTCGGCCGATACAAAAGACGCGTCTAACAGATCAATAAAGGTCTGCTGGGGATTGAGACCCGATGCGACAAAGTGGCGCGCGCGCAGCGTTTCGCCCCCTGCCGTCTCCACGCCTACGGCGCGACCACCTTCCACCAGTATGCGCGACGGCGCCGTTTCGGTCCGCACGCTACCGCCGTATTCTTCGACGGCGTGCACCAGCGCGCCGGCCAGGTTGGCCGATCCCCCCACGCACATCTGCGCTTTGCCATCGCTAGCCAAGAGGGCGGGTATGTGATGACCAAAGCCCGGTGCGCGCAGGTCGACCTCGCGCAGCCCGTTAAAAAAGAGCAGGCCGGCCTGAATAAGGGGATGGCGAAATTCGCGCTGCACAAACTCGCGCGGCGAGTAGGCGCTCGTCTCCAGTAGCAGACGACCTTCAGGACGGGCCGCTAGCGCGCGCTGACGGACCTCGGGCGGGAGCGGAGGCGCCTGCGCCTCGGGAATCAGAATATGCTGCACGATGGGGCGAAAGGCATCGCGCCAGTAGCGCAGGCGCTCGGCGTCGCGGCGGTCAAAACGCGCAAAAGAGGCGACCGTCTTTTCAAAGTCCGTCCACCACTCCAGGGCACGCCCGTCGCGCGTCAACACAACCACGTTGAGTTCGGGCTCGAGGTAATGCGCACCGCGACGTGCCAGTTCCAAATCGCGGTACCATGGAGCTTGCGTGAGTGCGCGGTGGTAAAAAGAGTGGGTGTTGTGCAGGAAGCCGCCCCGGTCTTCCGTGCGCAGACCGCCGCCGGCTACCTGGGACGGCTCTAAGCACACGACGTCCAAACCGGCCCGGCACAGGTAGGCCTGAAGCACGAGGCTGTTGTGCCCAGATCCCAGTATGATCCCGTCGTGCGTAGTATCCACGAACGCGCTTTATTGATTGATCAGCTCGGCGAGCGCAGGCCGGTCACGGACAGAATCCATTCGGCGTGCGTGGCAACGCGAATAAAGATACTTATATCGCCATAGCTGCTGTCGCGATGGTTTTCGATGGGATCCGTGGCGCCGCCCGACAGAACGCCGGCTAGCGTCCAGACGCCGTTAATGCGCACAAAGAGCGGGCCGCCGCTGTCGCCTTCAACCGTCGCGCCCTCGAAAGGCAGGGCCTGTGCGCTGCTATTACCCGGACCGAGCAGGGCCTCGTCTTCGTTGACCAGCCCATCGCCCAAGCTGTTGATCGTTCCATCGGGCGCGTCAAAATCGAAGGCGAGCAGTCCGCCAAAATACTCTACGCCCCCGCTGCGTGAGGAAATGCCGTCTACTTTGCGATCCAGCGTATTCTGTAGGGCATGCCGCTTAGATAGCGCGTTGGGGTCCTGTCCCTCTTGCTCGGAATAATCACCAAAGCCGCAAAACCACGAGACGCTACCAATGGGCTCGTCGAGCGAAGTATTGACTACGGCAGGTTCGACCGAAGTAATGGGTTCGGCCAGACGGACTAAACACAAATCGTTGGCCGAGTACATAAGCTCGTCCTGCTCTATCCAAGAGGGATAAAAGACGAGCTCGGCCACGCTGTGCACGCTAGGAGTGGTATTGGGGTCGGCGCCAAGCAGCACCGTTATGCCCGTGGGCTGAGTCGGCTGCTCCTGCTCGTCCGAGGAAAAGAAGTTATGGCCGGCGGTCAGAATCCAATGGGGACTGATAAGCGTGCCGGTTGCCACGTACTCACCGGTGTCCTCTGCCTCTGAACCGTAGCTAAAGGCGACGACGGGCGCAAAGTCTGGATAGTCCGCCGTGTTGTAAGGAGCGACATTGCGCGCAACGGCTTCATATTGGGCTAAGGTGCGGTCGTGACGAATACCAAAGGTGTAAACCGCACTCGTCACATCCTCTTCGGCCTCGTCTAAGACGTCTTCTTCGTCCCAACTGACCGGATTGTCTCCGTCGGAACCGCAGGCTATAAATAGTGTGGATATGAGCAGCAGTTTAAGCCAAGTCATGGGCACTCGCTTCGTTGTATCGGGAAAATAATTTGGACAAGTATACCGAATCATCCACATTCTAACCACACCGCTCAGAGCCGCTACAAAACGCGGGCTCTTTCCTTAGGCAGAGGAGACGCCCAGTGCAGGGAAAACAGCGAGACTCCCACATTCAATACGTGCCCATCGCCACCGCTACGGCGGAACATCCGCGCAACGACTCCGCGTCCATAGTGGAACTGGACAATGGAGAACTCTTTATGGTGTGGATCGAGATGCACGCCAGCCCACTCGCAGGGAACGACGAGGCCCCTTCGAGCATTGCCTCTATGCGCTCTACGGACGGCGGGCTCACCTGGGACCAATACCGCGTTGAGGTATCTCCCGGCGAGGGAGACCTCAGTATTTACAACCCGAGCTTGGTCCTTTTACCCAACGGCGATCTTCTGTTCTTCTACCTCACGTATCATCATCTGGTGTGGAACGAGCCGCTGCAGGCATCTGGGCGGATAAAGCGATCAAAAGATGGAGGTCACACGTGGTCCGACCCAATGGCGCTTTGGGACCACGAACCCTACGGCTGTGCCAACCACACTTTTACCCTGTTATCAGATGGGCGACTGCTCAAAAGCTGTGAGTTTGTACCTGTCTGGGGGAGCTATCCAGCGTGCACTTCGAGTTCGGGGTGCTTTGTCAGCGACGATAACGGACATGCGTGGACTGCGCCGAGTGGACCGGGCCAACTCGTCACCCTGCCCCTGCGCGGCACAATGGAAAATCACATCGCCCAAGTGCCTTCAGGTCAGTTGGTCATGGCCATGCGCAACCAGCTGGGCTGCGTGTTTTTCGCCCGCTCTTCCGACCGCGGACTGAGCTGGTCACACCCCCAGGCCAGCGGACTGAGCGCGAGCGAGTCCATGCCGAGCCTGACGCGCATTCCGACGACGGGCGATCTGCTCTTGGTCTGGAACAACGCCGCCTACGACCACACCTACGACCACAGCGGCAAGCGCACGCCGCTGACGGTAGCGGTCTCGCGCGACGAGGGACATAGCTGGGGTCATGTAAAAAATATCGAGGACGATCCAGACACGGAGTTTAGCAATATCGCCTGCACCCACCTATCCGACGGACGATTCATCGTTTCTTACTTTACCTCGACCATGGCCGATTCCAACCCCCCGGGCAGACTGGGACGAGAGCGCATGTCCTTAAAGGGGGCCATCTCAACGGCGGACTGGCTCTACGCTTAAACCGTCCGCTTCGAATCCCTATACTCGCTACCAGTTTGTGTAGGAGCCATCTTCGCGCACAAACCAGATGCCCGCTCCGGCGCGCGGTTCACCTTCGACGAGTGCCTCTTCGTCTAGCTCGACGCCCAAACCCGGTCCCTCGGGCGGCAATAGATGGCCGTCTGCAAAGGGCACCTGCACGGGAAAGACATCGGTGTGCGCCGTGCCGGGCGGACGCGGACACTCTTGAACGCCAACCAATGGGGATGCAAAGCACAGGTGGGCACACGCGGCCGTCGATACCGGACCCAGCGGATTGTGCGGCGCGAGATGGATGTAGTGCGTTTCGCACCAGCCGGCGATCTTACGCGCCTCTGTCAGCCCACCGGCGATACACAGATCAATCCGCGCGTAATCCATGAGCTCCTCTTCAATAACCTGCCGGAACGCCCACTTACCGGCCCACTGCTCGCCGACGGCCAGCGGCACGGAGGTGTGCTGGCGCACCAGCCGCAGACTCTCACTGCTCTCGCTGCGGATCGGATCTTCAATAAAAAATGGACGGTACTGCTCTACGCCTTTGCAAAACTGAATCGCAGCCGACGGATCGAGACGCGTGTGCACGTCGACGCAAATTTCGATCTCGTCGCCCAAGGTCTCGCGCACGGCGCGCACTTGTTCGATACCAAAACGCACGGCGCGCGACGGTTCGAGCACCTGGGCGTCGCCCTCCGGATCGACCATGCCCCAGCGCGCGAATCGGTAGCCTGCATCGCGCGTCTCCCTGCAGCTTTCAATCAGTTTGTCGATGTCCTTTGGATCGCCGTTATGTGGGTAACAGACCACCCGATCGCGCACCAGCCCTCCCAAAAGCTCGTAAACCGGCACGCCTAACGCTTTGGCCTTAATGTCCCACAGCGCAATGTCGACGGCACTCACAGCGCTAGTTTGCACGCCGCCGCCGGGGAAAAATCCACCGCGAAACATAACCTGCCACAGATGTTCAATGCGAAAGGGGTCTTGGCCGATCAGGTCGGGGGTCATGCTGTGAATCGTCTCGGCAATAGCACGACCTCGGCGCTTCATGCCCGCCTCACCTAGCCCGTAAATCCCCGCATCCGTTTCTACTTTTACAAAGACGCCAGCGTCTATAACGAAGGGCTTTATCCCGGTAATCCTCATGGGTTTATCCCGGCGACGCACCGGCGGAACTACGGGGTCTACCAGGGCCACGGGAGGGGCGAGCAGGCGGGCGCGGAAGTCGTCGAGTGGGAAGGCGGGACCCGGATCTATTTTGCGGTCGGGTGCAATCTCTTCGTGACCGAGTATGTGGCAAATATCGTACTCGTCGATCAGCAATCGACACAGTTCTTCAACGACGCGCACTTGCTCTTGGGGAAAGCGGTGCCAGCAGGTCGGTTCCGTCTGATTGCGGTGCACACCGCGCAC
>Ga0181566_10002111_pt1 | contig 16359 bp, 14 predicted proteins | sample 101ome_15_FD_133762 | JGI IMG/M metagenome (GOLD analysis project Ga0181566, IMG submission 133762) | Coastal salt marsh microbial communities from the Groves Creek Marsh, Skidaway Island, Georgia - 101402AT metaG (megahit assembly) | ecosystem: Environmental > Aquatic > Marine > Intertidal...
GCCGAGGCGGAAGCGGGCCGCGGCTCAGGGAAGCTGATAGAGGGCTGGTATACCCGGGCTCGTCGCGGGGACGTGATTGCGATTGTCCAGCTGGCGCCGCCAGACCAGAGGGCCCTCAGTGCGCGGGAGACCGCGGAGCGTTTTTCCGATCTGGTGGGGGATATTCCCGACGCCGATGAGGTAAAGGTCAACTACAGCTTTAGCGACGGGGAGGCCAGTATTACTTTCCTGTTGAAGCACGAGGATCTCGACACGCTTAATGCGGCAAGCCTGTCTCTGCAGCAGCATCTTGCTAGCTATGACAAAACGTATTTTATCCGTGATGACCAGCTGGGTGCGCTACCTGAGTTGCGCTTTAATTTGCTGCCTGGTGCAGAAAAATTAGGCATCAGTCTCGGAGATGTATCGAGTCAGGTGCGTCAGGCCTTCTATGGGGAAGAGGTGCAGCGCCTACCTCGGGAGAACGGCGATGTTCGCGTAATGGTGCGCTACCCGCAGGAGGAGCGAGAGACGCTGGCAACGCTTGAGGACGTGCGTATCCGGACTGTCGACGGCAGATTGATCCCCTTGCTGGAGGTCGCTGACGCAGAAGTGGGCCAGGCAACACGGCGAATCACGCGCCGCAACGGGGACCGCGTAGTGACGGTAAACGCTACTGTCGAGCCCGAGTCTCTCGGTGAGATTAACCGCGCCGTGAAGCAGGACTATCTGCCCGAACTGTTGGCTATGTATCCTGGCTTAAAGGTTCTTAAGGGTGGCTCTCAGGAAGCAGAGGCGGAATTCTTCAGTGAAATCGCGGCGCTCTACACGATCGCCCTGTTTGTGATCTATGCCCTGATTGCCGTCGCGTTCCGCTCTTACAGTCTGCCGCTGCTCATTATGACCGCCATGCCATTTGGTTTTATGGGTGCTGTTTTCGGCCACTTGATTTTTGACCTGCCAATGGCGCTCTTTTCCTATTTCGGCATTGGCGCGGCGGCGGGCGTTGTGGTGAACGATAACTTGGTGCTCATTGACTATGTGCGACGACTCGAGCGCGAGGGCATGTCGCCTCCAAAAGCATTGGTGGCCTCTGCTGTGAGTCGTTTCCGACCGATCTTTTTGACCACGGTAACGACATTTGTTGGCTTGATACCCATCATGGCCGAGCAATCCACCAGCGCTCAATTTTTGAAGCCGGCGGTCCTGTCGTTGGCCTTTGGCGTGTTCTTTGCGCTCTTCGTCAGTCTGTTGTTGGTGCCCGCGATGTACCTAATTGGCTACGACTGGCGGCAGCGACGCTTGGCCAAGAAAGCCAAAAAGGCGGGCAAAGCATTGGATGCTGGCATGGCGCCTGCGTCTGTCTGATCTACTTCACGCCATGCATCATGCGCTTCAACAGCGGCGCCAGCAGTAAAAGCACGGCGCCTCCTGCCAAGCCAATGTAGAGCAGCTGACTGAACAGCGCTGTATAGCCACCGAGTGCTTCTGCGAGACTCAGATCGCTTTGGTCAGTGGGTTGCGCCGCGATAGTGGCAATTTGCGCGGCGACATAAGACGAGTACGCCGACGCCAAAAACCAGGTGCCCATCATGACGCCGACCACGGATGGCACCGCTAACTTGGTCACCGCGGACAGTCCCACCGGACTCAGGCACAGCTCACCGGTGGTATGCAGCAGATACGCAAGGATCAGCCACCAGGCGGATATCAAACCGGCCTGATCGGGGAACTGCGCACCGTATACCAACACGCCGAAGCCGAGTCCGGCTTGGGCGATCCCCAGCGCGAATTTGACCGAGGTGCCGGGTTCCCAGCCTTTCCGGTTGAGCCACACCCAGAGGGCGGCAAACAGTGGCGCCAGCGAGAAAATAAAGAAGGAGTTGGCGGCGCCGAACTGAGCCGCTGTCAGCGGGATGCCGAACAGAGCCTTGTCGGTGACCCGGTCTGCATAGAGTGTCATCGACCCCGCGCCCTGTTCGAAGAGGGCCCAGAAGATGACGGTAGAGAGGGTTAAAACAATGAGCACGAACATGCGCTCTCGTTCCACCTTGTTGCAACGAAAGATCAGGAACCAGCCGAGGCCTGCCAGCACAGAGAGCGACAGCACGTCTAGCAACGTGCCAACGGTGTCGGTGAGTTGCACCAGCTGCCACACCACCGCCACCATCGCGAAACTACCCAAATAAATGCTGCGCTCAATGGTGAGTCCTGGAACTCCTACGGGCCGCTCCAGCTCTTCCGGGTCGGTGGGCTCGCCGTGACCCAGGAGATATTTTTGGCCCCATTGAAAAACAATCAGACCCAGTAACATGCCGATACCCGCAGCCCCGAAGCCCCGGGACCAGCCGTAAACCTCTCCCAGCCAGCCACAGAGCAGCGCGGCCGTGAAGGCGCCGATATTGATGCCCATGTAAAAGATGGTGAAGCCCGCATCGCGGCGTGGATCCCCCTCGGAATAGAGTTTGCCCACGACGGTGGAGATGTTGGGCTTGAGAAAGCCGACGCCAACAACAATCAGCGCGAGCGACAGATAGAAAATTGACAGCGCTTGCTCGTCTCGAAGGATGCCATCACTGGTCTGGCGAGCCGCTTCACCCTCAAAGGCCATCCCAAGGTGTCCGGCTACCAGTAGCAGTCCGCCGAAGGTCACCGCTTTGCGCATACCGATGAACCGGTCGGCGACGAGGCCGCCAAGAACGGGCATCGCATAGACCAGTGACGCATAGCTGCCCAGCACCCCCAGCCCGGCGGTGTCGGAGAACAGGTGGTATTTGGTGAGGTAGAGCAGCAGCAGATATTTCATGCCGTAAAAAGAGAATCGCTCCCACAGCTCGGTGGCAAAGCAGATGTAAAGTCCTTTGGGATGCCCCCAGAGATCACCTGTGGCGTCAGCGCGCAGTGTGTTCATCGTAATGTCCTTGTTGGTGCGGGCCGCGATAACGGTCGACGTCGCTGGCATGGTCATTGCCAGGGCTTTGACTGGCGTCCACAACACATCGTCGCGTCATATCAGGCGGCTCTCGCCAGATCCAATTCTCCGAGCAGAGCAGTCTCCATCTCCTCGGGGCTGGTGATGCGCTTCACGCGACTAAAGAGGGCCGCGGCTTGTGGGTAGTACACCTTGAGATAAACCAGCCATTGTTTGATGGGATTGACGGCGTATCGCGCGTCATAAACGTCACGGTTGCGGTGCATAAAACTGAGCAGTAGCGCTCGCGCCTCGGGCCAGCCGAAAGCAGGCGGCTCTGTCCCCGCAGAAAGGGCGTGAACCGCGGCGGCAAGATCGGGCCGACACAGCGCCCCCCGGGCGAGCATAAACGCGCTACAACCACTCACATGACTGCACCGGGAGATATCCGAAGGGCTCCATAGCTCGCCGTTAGCTATGACCGGGTAGGGCAGGCTGTCTTGGGCGAGCCGCAGTTGGTGCCAGTGCGCCGGTGGGCGATAACCCTGCCGTTTGGTGCGGGCATGAATGGTGATCTCGGTCAGCGCCACACTTGCTAGGGCTTCTAGAATCTCTTGAAACTGCTCGTCGCTGTCATAACCCAGGCGGATCTTTGCAGTGACCGGTGTGTCGGCGGGGACGCTGTCTCGCACCCGCTGACAGATCGATCTGATCAATGAAGGGGTTCGTAACAAGGCAGCACCACCTTGGGACCGGTTGACGGTCTTGGCGGGGCAGCCAAAGTTCAGGTCGATACCGGGCGCGCCCAACTTGGCGGCGCGCGATGCATTGGCAGCCATGAGCTCGGGATCGGAGCCCAATAGCTGCAGATAAACCGGCACACCTGACGGTGTCAGGCCGCCCTGTCGCAGTTCGGGGGCATAACGATAAAACACGCGATTGGGGAGAAGAGTTTGAGACACGCGCACGAATTCGGTCACGCAGCGCTCGTAGCCGCCGATGGCCGTCAGTTGCTCACGCATGATGGCGTCGACGACCCCCTCCATGGGCGCGAGAATCAGGCGCGGTGGCAGGCGCGGTGGAGTGTGGCCGGGGTCGATCATGGCCGGCAGGGTACCCAGATACCTGACTTTTTAACAGTGGGCGTGACGGATCAGGCTTGGCTTTGTAGACTCCGTCGCTCGAATCACCTCGCCACGCCGGTTTGGTTGGGCTAACCCTATGAATCCGAACTATCTAGACTTTGAGCAGCCCATCGCTGAGCTCGAGATGAAAATCGAAGAGCTGCAGGGTGTGGGCGACGGCGCCGATCTGAATCTTGGCGACGAAATCGACCGTCTGCGCGAGAAATCCACTGCGTTGACAGAGAAGATTTATGCGGATCTGAGCGCTTGGGATATCGTGCGGGTCGCGCGGCATCCGCAAAGGCCTTACTCCCTCGACTATATCCCCGAGATTTTTACTGAGTTTGATGAGCTGCATGGCGATCGCCACTTTGCGGATGACAAGGCGATTGTTGGCGGCGTGGCACGCCTCGACGGGCGCCCGGTCATGGTGATCGGTCAGGAGAAGGGCCGCGCGGTGAAAGACAAGGTGTACCGTAATTTTGGTATGCCCAAGCCCGAGGGCTACCGCAAAGCCATGCGCCTGATGGAGATGGCCGAGCGTTTCAAGATGCCGGTGATTACACTCATCGACACACCCGGAGCCTATCCCGGTATCGACTCGGAAGAGCGTGGCATTTCAGAGGCGATTGCGCAGAACCTTGCTGTGATGTCCCGTCTCAAGACACCGCTCATTTGTATTGTGATCGGCGAAGGATCTTCGGGCGGCGCACTGGGCATTGGCGTTGGAGACCATCTCGCTATGCTGCAGTACGCCACCTATTTTGTGATCTCTCCCGAGGGCTGTGCCAACATTATCTGGAAGAGCTCGGAGTTTGCGCCGGATGCGGCAGCCGCTATGGGTGTGACGTCCTCAAAGCTTGAGGAGTTAGGCATTGTTGATGCCACGATCCCCGAGCCGCTCGGTGGTGCGCACCGCGACCCCATTGAGATGGCCAGCCGATTGAAGGCGCATTTGCTGGATCAGGTTGAGCGGCTCTCTGCGATGGATACGGATTCCATGCTCGAGGCGCGCTACCGAAGGCTAATGTCCTACGGCAACTGAGCATCGTTGCACACGACGTGCGCGAAATCCTCACAGACCTTCCCGATGCACTTCTGGACGCGCCACACTGGTGGGTGGCGCTCTCGGGTGGCGCTGACAGCGTTGCACTTCTCTATGCCCTGGCCGCCTATCGGGACACCTCGTCAGCACCTCCTATCCATGCCATTCACGTTAACCATGGTTTGCACCCGGCCGCCGGGGAGTGGAGCGAACTCTGCCAGCGCCATGCCGATAGGCTAGACGTACCGTTAAACATCACTGTGTGCAGCATCGAGCCCAGTGGTCGAGGCGTGGAAGCCGATGCGCGCCGCGAGCGATACCGGGCCTTCGAGAGTGTGCTGGCTCAGGGAGATATCTTATTCACCGCGCATCACGCAGATGACATGGTGGAAACGGTGTTGCTCCGTCTGCTACGGGGCGCGGGTCCTCGGGGATTATCGGGCATCCCCCGTGAGCGCGCCTGCGGCGCAGGACGGATTGTTCGACCTTTACTCAATACCACTTCTGACACCCTGCGCAGTGCGGTCGAGGCTGCGGGGCTCGAATACGTCACCGACCCCTCCAATCTGGAAACGGAACAGGATCGCAATTATCTGCGGCAGGTTGTTTTGCCCGCTGTGGCAGAGCGCTGGCCGGGTTACCGGGAGACGATACAGCGAGCAGCCAGTCTGCAAGCCATGGCGCAGCAGCGGCTGGGCCAACTGCCGCTGCCGAGGGCCGAGACGGCACTGGGTGAGGCGGCGTTGGTGATCGATCCGACAGTGGATGTCGCGGAGTTGGCGGCACAAATCCATCAGTGGTTGGGGGAATCCGATATCGAGTCCCCCGACCGACGTCGGCTGCTTGAGCTGGCAAGACAGGCGCTTGATGCAGGGCAGGACCGCCTGCCCGAACTTCGTTGGGGTGAGCACTGTTTGCGGGTCTGGAATGGTTGGGTGGTCAGGGTGAATGGGCCCGAGGAGGGCACCGTGTTTCCAGACGAAGTGGTTGTTGGCGAAGAGGCAGTGGGGCCTTGGGGACATCTCAGCTGGGAGCCCATTGAGGGAAGCCCCGCTTTCCCGATGGGCATGCGGCTCCGCTGTGGGGCTAGCGGCGAGCTTGAGAATTTGGCGCTCCTCAATCGGCCCCAGAAGGCGACCAAAAAGTGGCTGCAGGAGTTGAGAATCCCCCCGTGGTGGCGACGGTATCTACCTGTTTTGGCTTCAGAAAATCAACCTGTGTGGCTGCTTCCGGTAGGTCCTTTATCGGGCGCTACCGCGTATTTTGATCAAGCGGCTCAGCCCGGTTTGCGGCCCGTTTGGCGCCTTTCTTCATCAGTTTGAATTGAGCCCCGCAGGGCTTCCTGCTACACTAATCGTCCATCGGAGAGAGGATCCCGAGAGGCGTCAAAATAGACGTCCGGGTGCTCTTTCGCTTTGGTGGAATCCATGACGAGATATGTGTTCGTTACTGGTGGTGTTGTGTCTTCCCTGGGCAAGGGAATCGCCGCCGCCTCCCTAGCCGCTGTGTTGGAAGCACGGGGCCTCAAAGTCACCCTCCTCAAACTAGACCCCTACATCAACGTCGACCCCGGCACGATGAGTCCGTTCCAACACGGAGAAGTGTTTGTCACAGACGATGGTGCGGAGACGGATCTCGATCTCGGGCATTATGAGCGCTTCACGCGCACGGTGATGAGCCGAGCCAATAACTTCACCGCGGGCCGCGTGTATGACGCGGTGCTGCGCAAGGAGCGCCGGGGCGATTACCTAGGTGGCACGGTGCAGGTCATTCCGCACATTACGGATGAAATCAAGAGCAGGGTCGTTGAGGGCGCGGGGGACGCAGAAGTGGCAGTGGTGGAAGTGGGCGGCACCGCAGGCGACATAGAGAGTCAGCCTTTTCTCGAGGCGGTTCGTCAGCTCAAGCTGGAGCTGGGCTCGGCCAATGCGCTGCTGATGCACCTGACGCTTATTCCCTATATTCCGACTGCGGGTGAAATCAAAACCAAGCCGACCCAGCACTCGGTCAAGGAACTGCGCTCGATAGGTCTGCAACCCGAGGTGCTGTTGTGCCGCTGCTCCGTTGAGGTCGACGATGGTGCGCGCCGCAAGATTTCCCTGTTCACCAACGTGGACGAGCGAGCGGTGATTCCGCTGATGGATGCCGACTCGATTTATCAGATACCCGGTCATCTCAAGGAAAGCGGACTCGACGACTATGTCCTCGAGCGCTTTGGGTTAACCCAGCCGGCGGCTGACCTGTCGGAGTGGGAAGACGTGGTCCGGCGCGAATTCAGTCAACGCAAGGGCACGGTTCGCGTTGGCATGGTCGGCAAATACGTTGATTTGGTCGATGCTTATAAGTCGCTCAATGAGGCCCTCGATCACGCGGGGCTGCAAACCGATACCCGGGTGGAGATAGATTACATCGATGCCGAGGAGATCGAGGCTCAGGGTGTGGGATTGCTATCGCATCTGGATGCCATCCTTGTCCCCGGCGGGTTTGGTGATCGCGGTATTCAAGGCAAGATCGAAGCGGTGCGGTATGCGCGGGAGCAGGGCATTCCCTTCCTCGGTATTTGCTTGGGGATGCACATGGCGCTCATTGAATACGCGCGCAATGTCTGCCATCTCGATGGCGCGCACTCTACCGAGATGCAGTCTGATACCCCGCATCCCATTATCGCTTTGATCACCGAATGGCAGACCGCAGACGGCGCGGTTGAGCAGCGCTCCGAGGAGTCAGATCTGGGTGGCACCATGCGGCTGGGTGCGCAGCCCTGTCGGCTGGTGGCGGGAACCAAGACGCAGGCCATTTATAACGCCGACGAGATCTCCGAGCGACACCGCCACCGTTATGAGGTAAACAGCAACTACGTCGCCCGGTTGGAAGAGGCGGGCATGAAGATGAGTGGCTGGTCGCTGGATGGTGAGCTGGTCGAAATCATTGAGCTGCCGGCTCATCCCTGGTTTGTGGCGTGCCAGTTCCACCCGGAGTTCAAGTCACGACCCCGTGGCGGGCACCCCCTGTTCACCAGCTACGTCGAGGCCGCGTTGGCGATCGCGCAGCAGTGTGGTGATGCCGCGTGAGTGGAGAGCATCGCGCTGTTGAGGTAGCGGGCTGCACCTTTGCCAATGATCAGCCGCTCGTGCTGATCGGCGGTATTAATGTGCTCGAGAGCGCCGAGCTGGCGATGGAAAGTGCCGCTGAATTTGTGCGTGTCTGTGAGCAGCTGTCGCTTCCCTACGTATTCAAAGCGTCTTTCGATAAGGCAAACCGCTCGTCTATCGAGTCGTTTCGCGGTCCGGGGCTGGATGAAGGTCTGAAAATCCTCGCTGACGTGAAATCCACTCATAACGTACCCGTACTGACCGATGTGCACACGCCGGAGCAGGCGGCGCCAGTGGCAGAGGTCTGCGACATATTGCAGTTGCCGGCATTCCTGGCTCGCCAAACGGATCTGGTCGCGGCGATGGCGCGCACGGGCGCTCCCATCAACATCAAAAAGCCCCAGTTTCTGAGCCCCGAGCAAATGGCCAATGTGGTGGCGAAATTTCGCGAGTGCGGCAATGACCAGTTGATGGTGTGCGAGCGCGGTAGCACTTTTGGTTATGACAATCTCGTGGTCGATATGCTGGGATTTGATGTGATGCGCGAGGTGACGGGTGGTTGCCCGCTGATTTTTGACGTCACCCATGCTTTGCAACGCCGTGACCCAGGCGACGCTGCATCGGGAGGGCGCCGCGCCCAGATACTCAAGCTGGCCAAGGCCGGTGTGGCTGTGGGCGTTGCGGGGCTGTTTTTGGAAGCCCATCCGAGTCCGGACGAGGCCCTGTGTGACGGCCCCAGTGCGCTGCCATTGCAGCAGCTGGAAAGTTTTCTCGAGCAGGTCAAAGCGGTCGATGTGTTGGTGAAATCCCAGCCTGATCTGTCCATAGCCTGAAGCTCGGATATCTAGGAGTGATGTAGTGAGTGAGATCGTCGATGTGCGAGCCTTTGAGGTGCTGGATTCGCGAGGGAATCCCACCGTATTGGCCGAGGTCACATTGGATGACGACAGCGTGGGGAGCGCCTGCGCGCCCTCAGGTGCCAGCACGGGTACACGAGAAGCGTTGGAGCTCCGGGATGGCGACGCCTCGCGGTATCTGGGGAAAGGGGTGCAGACGGCGGTGGGGCATGCCAACGGCCCGATCCGCGAACTGCTGATTGGCCACGACGCGCTGGATCAGGCTGGCGTCGACCAGCGCATGATTGAGGCTGACGGGACAGAGAATAAGGCCCATTACGGTGCCAACGCCATGCTGGCTGTATCACTGGCGACTGCCAAAGCCGCTGCACAGTCAGCTAAGAAACCGCTATACCAACATATCGCTGATCTGTCCGGCACCACTGCACTTTCTCTGCCCGTGCCGATGATGAATATCCTGAATGGCGGCGAGCACGCCGATAACAATGTGGATATTCAGGAGTTCATGATTCAGCCGGTTTCCGCGAGTAATTTCGCTGAGGCTTTGAGGATGGGTGCCGAGATTTTTCACCACCTGAAAAAGGTGCTCTCAGGTAGAGGGCTCGCCACAGCCGTCGGTGACGAAGGTGGCTTTGCCCCTGACTTGCCATCGAATGCGGCAGCACTTGAGGTGATCGGTGAGGCCGTAGCCAACGCGGGTTATGCGCTGGGGGAGGACATTACGCTCGCGCTGGATTGTGCTGCCTCGGAGTTTTATCGCGACGGCCGTTACCATCTTCAGGGGGATGGCGTTGACTACGACAGTGAGGGATTTGCTGACTACCTCGCGGCGCTGACGGCGGAGCATCCCATTGTCTCCATCGAGGATGGCCTGGACGAATCGGATTGGGCGGGATGGGCCTTGCTCACAAAGAAACTGGGGGAGCGTATTCAGTTGGTCGGCGACGATTTGTTTGTGACCAACACCAGCATTCTCAAGCGCGGAATCGACGAGGGCATCGCCAATTCCATTCTGATTAAGTTCAACCAGATCGGCACGCTCACCGAGACCCTTGAGGCGATTGCCATGGCCAAGGCTGCGGGCTACACGGCGGTCATTTCTCACCGCTCGGGAGAAACTGAAGACGCGACCATTGCCGATCTGGCAGTGGGCACGGGTGCGGGTCAAATTAAAACCGGTTCCCTGTGCCGCTCGGATCGGGTTGCCAAGTACAACCGGCTGCTCCGGATAGAGGCTGAATTGGGCCTGACTGCGCCGTATCCGGGCCGGGACATCCTGACGAGGGTCTGATGCGCTGGCTTATTGGCGGGCTTCTAGGCCTTTTCCTGCTGCTGCAGTACCGGCTGTGGTTTGCCGATGGCGGATTGGCTGAGGCCAGTCGACTGAGCGCTCAGCTTGAGGAGGCAGAGGCTGAAAATGCGGCTTTGTCGGCGCGTAACGCGGGGCTGACACAAGAGGTCATGGCCTTGCAGGGCGGCACAGAGGCCGTTGAGAAAAATGCCCGCGAAAATCTTGGCTTGATTAAAGAAGGCGAAGTCTATTACCAGTTTGTGGAGGAGCCTGAGGCGCCGTGAACAGCATCTGGGCGGTGGTGCCGGCGGCCGGCTCGGGGCGTCGGTTAGGTGGCGAGATTCCCAAGCAATATCGGGAAATTGCTGGCGCGCCGCTGATGGAGCATACCCTGCGCGCCTTGCTGGAGAGCCCGGATATTCGCGGCATTGTGGTAGCGTTGGACCCATCTGACCGGCGTGCAGACGCCATCGAGAGTTTGTCCGATGTGCGAGTGCAGACGACCCCCGGCGGTGCGGAGCGGGCTGACTCCGTGCTGGCAGGTCTGGAGCTTTTGGTGAGCCAGGCCACTGACGAGGACTGGGTGCTGGTTCACGACGCCGCCCGCCCTTGTCTGCCCCTAGAAGCGCTGACTGCTCTGGTCGAGCAGGCGCGACGCACGGGCGAAGGCGCGATCCTCGCGGAACCGGTCGCGGATACGCTGAAGCAGGTGAACGATGAAGGCACCGTCACCGGTACGATCGACCGCGCCTCGCTGTGGCGTGCACAAACCCCGCAGTTGTTTCCGCTCTTCCCGCTGCGCTCAGCGTTGGCTCAGTGCCTTGAGGAAGGGGTGTCTGTAACTGACGAGGCCATGGCGATGGAACGCGCTGGCCGGCCCGTGCAGGTGGTGGAGGGGCCCTCGAGTAACATCAAGGTGACCGTCGAGGCGGATCTGGCCTTCGCGGACCTCGTGCTCAGAAAGAGAGGAGCTCAATAACATGATGCGAATTGGTCACGGCTACGACGTGCATGCTTTCGGCGACGGCGATCATGTTGTTCTGGGGGGCGTTCGAATTGACTGTGACCAGGGGCTGGTGGCGCATTCTGATGGGGACGTCGTAATTCATGCGCTGTGTGATGCGCTACTGGGGGCCGCAGGACTCGGTGATATTGGCCGGCATTTTCCCGACACCGATGAGCGCTTCAGTGGGGCGGACAGTCGCGATCTTTTGCGTGCGGTGGTGTCCCAGCTCCAGACCGGTGGGTGGTCAGTAGGTAATGTTGATCTGACGGTCATTGCTCAAACGCCGCGGCTCAGTGAGCACGTCGCGGCCATGCAGGGGAACCTTGCCCAGGATCTTGGCGTTGGCCAGGACTGCGTAAACGTGAAAGCAACGACCACCGAGCGTCTCGGGTTTGTCGGGCGCGAAGAGGGTATCGCCAGCCACGCTGTGGCACTTTTGACGAGCGAAGGCGCTCCTGCGTGAGTCGACAGGGCATCGGTATGACCTCCCAGCGCACGCGGGAGCGACTCATTCAGCGCCTAATGGACCAGGGCATCACTCGGTTTGAGGTGCTCGAGGCCATTCGCAGTGTGCCCCGACATCTGTTTGTTGATGAGGCGCTGGCGCATCGCTCCTATGAGGATACCGCCTTGCCCATTGGTTACGGGCAAACCCTGTCGCAACCCTATGTGGTGGCGAAAATGAGTGAGCTGGCGTTGGCGCATGGGCGGCCCAAAAAGGTGTTGGAGCTCGGTAGTGGGTCGGGCTATCAAACAGCGATCCTTGCGAGTCTGGTCGACGAAATTTGCGCAATCGAACGCATCAAACCGCTACTAGACCGGGCGAGGCGACAGCTGCGTGAGTTGCGGGTGCGCAACGTCCGGTTGCGCCACGGTGATGGACTCGAGGGCTGGCCCAGTGAGGCGCCCTTTGATCTGATTCTCGGCGCCGCGGCGCCCGAGCACATTCCCTCTGATTTGCTCGAACAGCTTGCCCCGGGCGGACGCCTGATTATGCCTGTCGGCGGCCGACGGCAGCAGCTGATGATGGTGACAGCCTCTCCTGAGGGTTACGTCGAGGAGGTCATCGAGGAAGTCAACTTTGTGCCCATGCTCCGCGGGGTGAGACGTTGAGTCAGTCGCCGGGCAGCGTGTTTATTCGTGGCATGGCCATGGGGGCGGCTGACATCGTGCCGGGTGTGTCTGGCGGCACCGTTGCGCTGATCACCGGGATCTACGAGCGACTGTTAAACGCCATCGTGTCGGTTGATCAGCACGCGGTGAGGTTATTGCTGACTGGTCGTTGGTCTGCGTTATGGCACAAATTAGACGGGGCGTTTCTTGCCTCACTCCTGCTAGGCATTCTGACGGCCATTTTTTCTCTGGCGTCAGGTATTCACTGGCTACTGACACACTATCCGCAGCCACTTTGGGCTTTTTTCTCCGGGCTGATACTGATCAGCGCGGTCTTTTTGCTTCGCGAAGAAGTCACCCTGAATCGGGCGGGCACACTGATGGGTTTTACCTTGGGTGCCTGCGTGGCTGTCGGCGCCGCGCTTATGCCACCGGTGCCGTTTTTAACCGGACTGCCCGGATTATTCTGCGCTGGTGCCATCGCTATTTGCGCGATGATTTTGCCCGGCGTCTCGGGCAGCTTCATGCTCGTGTTAATGGGGATGTACGAGCCGGTGCTGGCAGCAATCAAGTCCTTAGCGTTGACTGAGTTGCTGGTATTTGGCCTGGGCTGTGTGACGGGTCTCGCTTTATTCGCCCGATTGCTGAAAAACGTGCTGACGCGTTATCGGGCGCTGGCGATGGCTTTTTTGAGTGGTGTGCTCATGGGATCCCTCGTCGCCATGTGGCCCTGGCGAGCAGAGGTGCTGGTGAGTGGAGGTGATGGCGCAGTGACGTTACTTCGCCCGGTATCGCCTGGCGTCGTGAGCGAGCCACAACTTGCACTGTGTGCGCTCAGTTTTGCCTTTGGGTTAACTCTGGTTTGGGGCGTGCAACAGCTGGCGGCACGTCGGGAGCTCTGAGGTGATGTGCCGTGCGCCATTTTATGCGGCACTGATCGGTGTCTCGCTGGTAGCCGGATGTGCCGACAAACCGCCCGCTGTGATTGAGGACAGGAGCGTCCGCGCCGAGGAAGACATTCCGGAGGTCAGACAGGCGACCGCGAACATTACCGATTACGGCCCGCAGCTGGCGGCAGGCCCGGATTATGTTGTCGTGCCTGGCGATACGCTTTACGCGGTGGCTTTTCGCTTGGGGATGGATTATCGAAGGCTCGCAGAACTCAATGCCATTGAGCCGCCTTTTATCATCAGAGTAGACCAGACGCTGAAAACAGCGCCCGATGTGGCATCCGCGGTCGATCCGGTTGAATCGCCGCCGTCGGCCCCAGCAGAGAGTTCTGTCGTTTCCGATAAGGCACCCGCGCCTGTGGTGGCGCCAGTGACTCGGGAGTCATCTTCCGGACCGCCCTCACACAGCCTGTCTACCGCGAAAACTGCCACACCGAATGTGCCGGTAGATGAGTGGTCTTGGCCCACAGAGGGTCGTGTTAGTCGGGCATATTCAGAAGAACGCCACAAAGGTATCGACCTGTCGGGCAGCCGAGGTTCGCCGGTGAAGGCAACGGCAGCGGGAGTGGTGGTTTATGCCGGAACGGGTGTCACAGGCTACGGTGCATTACTGATCATCAAGCATAACGATACCTATCTGAGTGCCTATGGCCACAACGACAGTTTGTTGGCCGCAGAAGGGCAGTCTGTGCAGGCAGGCGAGGTGATCGCGGGAATGGGCAGTACCAGCAGCGACTCAGTGAAGCTGCATTTCGAGATCCGACGCAACGGGCGTCCCATTGATCCGATGACGCTGCTACCCAAGCGCTAGCAGATTGGGTGCGAATCACACCTAAGCTCAACGCCGTTGGCCGACTCAGTGCGTGTTAACGAGGGTACTGCAGATTAGGTAGTGCCGGCGGCGGCAAGCGTCTGGCGCTAGCGCTCCAGAAACTCCAGCTTATTCGGCTTGCCGGCCCAGTCCTCGGCATCCGCCGGAGGCTCTTTTCGCTCGGTGATGTTCGGCCAAACCTCGGCCAGCTCGGCATTTAGCTGGAGGAAAGCCTCCTGATCGCCCGGCAGCTCGTCTTCAGAGTAGATCGCATCGACCGGGCACTCGGGCTCGCAGAGCGCACAATCGATACATTCGTCCGGGTGAATAACCAGAAAATTTGGCCCTTCGTAGAAACAATCAACCGGACACACCTCAACACAGTCGGTGTGTTTGCACTTGATGCAATCTTCGCCAACAACGAACGTCATACAGATACCTCACTCATCCCACGGCGAAGGATACTGGCTAAGAAGTGGTTTGAAAACTGGTCAGGTTTGGTCGTCAAGCTTCTGTTTCAGTTGATAGATCCAGTCGAGTGCGTCTTTGGCGCTGAGGGTATCCGGGTCGAGAGATTTGAGCGCCTCCAGCGCTAGTGAGGGCGACTCTTTGGACGGCAAAAACAGCTCCGCTTGTGCTGGTGAAGGTCCGGCGGAGCGGCCGCTTTCCAGCTCATTGAGTTTGTCCTTGGCGACGCTGAGGATGCCGTCGGGTACACCGGCGAGCTTGGCTACCTGCAAGCCAAAGCTGCGGTTGGCTGGGCCTTCCTGGATCTGGTGCAGAAAGACCACGTGGTCCTCGTGCTCTGTGGCATCGAGATGCACGTTCGCCATAGCGGGGTGATGATCAGGCAGCGCTGTGAGCTCAAAATAGTGGGTGGCGAAAAAGGTGAGGGCTTGCACCTGATTGGCCAACGCCAGCGCGGTGGCCCAGGCAATACTCAGCCCGTCAAAGGTGCTGGTGCCGCGGCCAATCTCATCCATGAGGATCAGGCTGCGTTCTGTCGCATTGTGAAGAATATTGGCGGTCTCGGTCATCTCTACCATGAATGTCGAGCGACCACTTGCGAGATCGTCGGACGAGCCAATTCGGGTGAAGATGCGATCCAGACAGGAGAGTGAAACAGCCTGCGCCGGGACAAATGCGCCGACATGCGCAAGCAGCGCAATCAGCGCGTTTTGCCGCATGTAGGTGGACTTGCCGCCCATATTGGGGCCCGTGATCAGGAGCATTCGTCGGTTGTTATCGAGCTGCGTGTCGTTGGCGATAAACGGCACATCCCGAGCCGCTTCGACAACCGGGTGACGGCCTCCCTCGATTTGGAGCAAGGTGTTGTCAGTGAATCGTGGTCGGCACAGGTTCAAGGCCGCGGCGCGCTCGGCAAAGCAGGCGAGTACATCAAGGTCGCACAGTGCGGTGGCTGTTGCCTGAAGCGAGGCGAGAGATTCCGCCACCTCTGACACCAGCGCCTCGTATAGATGTTTTTCGCGGGCCAGTGCCCGGCTCTTGCTGGACAGCGCCTTGTCTTCAAAGGTCTTGAGTTCGGGTGTAATGAATCGCTCAACATTCTTGAGTGTTTGGCGCCGTTGATAGGTATCGGGTGCCTGCTCTGATTGAGCGCGGCTGATCTCGATGTAATAGCCGTGTACCCGGTTGTATCCGACCTTGAGTGTCGAAAGACCGGTCGCATCGCGCTCACGTTGCTCCAGTTCCAGTAGATAAGCCCCGGCGTTCTCACTGATGCCGCGCAGCTCATCGAGCTCCTCGTCATAGCCAGTAGCGATCACACCGCCATCGCGAATAAGCACCGGCGGATTCTCAATGATCGCGCGCCCGAGCAGATCGGTGAGGGCGTCGTAATCAGGTAGCGCGGTTGCGAGTTCTCCAAGCAGCGCTGACTCCGCTGGCAGGCGGCTTCGTATCAAGGGTAGTTGTAGCAGACTACTGGCGAGTCGGCTCAAATCTCGCGGGCGGGCGGAGCCCAGCGCCACCCTTGAGAGAATCCGCTCAAGATCAGCGATGTCTTTTAGTGCTTCTCGCAGCGGCTCGAAGCGATACTCCTGGACCATGGTGTCAACTGCATCGAGTCGCCGCTCGATGTCGCCACGATCGTTGATCGGGCGGTGCAGCCAGCGCCGGAGATGTCTCGCGCCCATTGCCGTGACCGTGCTGTCGTAGAC
>Ga0181566_10002117_pt1 | contig 16344 bp, 13 predicted proteins | sample 101ome_15_FD_133762 | JGI IMG/M metagenome (GOLD analysis project Ga0181566, IMG submission 133762) | Coastal salt marsh microbial communities from the Groves Creek Marsh, Skidaway Island, Georgia - 101402AT metaG (megahit assembly) | ecosystem: Environmental > Aquatic > Marine > Intertidal...
ATCTTGTTTGCCGGCTTATTTGTTTTTATCAAATTGCCACAAGAGATGCCATTTATTCTAAGACATATTTCAGCGATCGGAATTAAGATTGCCTTAACATTCCCAGTTGCTGGCATTTCTTATGAAATTATTAAAAAAGTTGGTGCCATCTGCGATACTAAAATAGGAAGGATTATTAGTTTTCCAGGAATGATGTTGCAAAGGCTGACGACAAAAGAGCCTGATGATGAACAACTGGAAGTGGCCCTCTCATCGATCAAAGCGGTTCTCTACCTAGAAGACAAATTTAATTTAAAAGAAGCTAAAGATAAGGTTGTTAAGCTCGAAGAGATTGATCTTGAAAATTTAGCTGATGTTGATTCTGGTTCATTGAAATTAAAAGATTTTCTCGAATCTTAATTATTGGAGATATATAAATGTTTGATAAGCTTGGTGCTGTAGTAAAAAGGTTCGAAGAATTAACTGAAAAGTTAGCAGATCCTACTATTTATGATCGCCAAAAAGAATACAGAGAAATCTCATCAGAGCGATCTTCTATCGAAGATGTTGTTGCTGCTTATAAGAATTATCAAAAAGTAAAAGCAGATTTATCTCAAGCTCAAGAAATCTTGAAAACTGAAAACGATCCCGATCTAAGAGAGATGGCCAAAGAGGAAGTCTCAGAGATTGAAGAAATAATTCCAGGTCTTGAGGAGGAGTTAAAAATACTTCTTCTTCCAAAAGATCCTCTAGATAACAAAAACGTGATGGTAGAGATTCGTGCTGGAGCTGGTGGCGATGAAGCTTCAATATTTGTTGCAGATGTTTATCGAATGTACACAAACTACTTCAGAGACCTTGGCTTTTCTACAGAGTTGATTTCACTATCAGAAGGTGACGAAGGAATTAAGGAAATTATTTTCAGTGTTAAAGGCGATAAGGTCTATTCTAAATTAAAATATGAGTCTGGTGTTCATCGAGTACAGCGTGTACCCAAAACCGAGTCTCAAGGACGCGTGCATACATCAACAATTACTGTTGCTGTAATGCCTGAAGTAGATGAAGTTGATTTTGAACTTAATCTAAACGAAGTTCGGATTGATGTTTATCGCTCTGGCGGAGCAGGTGGGCAAAGTGTTAACACAACAGACTCTGCGGTCAGGGTCACCCACTTACCAACAGGGATCTGGGTTGCTAACCAAGATCAAAAATCACAAATAAAAAACAAAGAGAAGGCACTTCGTATCCTCAAAAACCGAATCTATGACAAACTCGTTAATGAGCAGAGAGCAAAAGAAGCGGCTGAACGAAAAGGCCAAGTAGGTACGGGTGATCGATCAGAGAGAATTAGAACCTATAACTTTCCTCAAGGGCGCCTCACAGATCATCGAATTGGTCTAACTCTTTATTCCTTGGATAAAATTATCGAAGGATCCTTAGGTGACGTAACAGATTCGCTTATTGCTCACTATCAAGCGGAGCTGCTTAAGGGCCAAGAAGAGTAGGAATGTTTGAAAAAGTTCGAGATATTTTGGATCTCAAGTTTAAAGTGAATCAATTAACATTTGAGGCATTCTATCCTGGAATAAATTTAGGAATTTTCATCCGTGAGTTTTTAACATTTTACGGTGAAGGTCTAAGTGAGAATTCTCTAGTTGATTCAAAAGTCGAAAAAAAATTAAATGAATTTATCCAAAAGACTATTGATGGTATTCCATTTGAATACATCTCTGGCATTGGGCACTTTTATGGCAGAGACTTTATTGTTGGCCAAGGGGTGCTTATCCCAAGGCAAGAGACCGAAATAATTATTGAGGAAGTATGTAATATAAAAAAAGTTCTTCCAAAAAAGATAAAAATGTTAGATCTGTGTGCTGGCTCTGGATGTATCGGTCTTAGTATCGCCTGTGAGCTGAATAGACAGATTGAAAGTCTAATACTTTCTGATATTTCCGAGACGGCGCTTAAGTATCTTCGAATTAATGTTGAAAAATTCAAATACCAGTTTTCAAGTGAAACTAAAATTGAAGTAATCTCATCAGATTTATATGAATCAATTGACTCAGAATTTGATTTAATTGTTACTAACCCGCCTTATATTAGAAAAATTCAACAGGTCGCACATGTACATGATCAAGTTATTGCCCATGAGCCTCATGTGGCTTTATTTGTCGATGACACTTTATACGATAAATTTTTTGAAAAAATAATTAATGAATCTAGGTTACGATTACGATCCGGTGGATTCTTTTTTATGGAAGGCCATGAGTTTGAAGTTGAAAAGTTATTTCGCAAATGGAAAGTACTTTATGAAAATGACTCAGTGGAGATCATCAAGGACCTAACAGGCAGAGATCGATTTTTAAAAGTAAAAAAAGGATTAAAAAATGGATAGTCTAAAAATTGTGGGTGGTGCAAAGCTCTCTGGAAAAGTTTCTGTTTCAGCTGCTAAAAACTCTTCACTACCAATTCTTATTTCGACATTGTTGTCTTCACAAAAGATTCAACTTCAAGGATTGCCAGCTTTAAGAGATATGTCGACAACTTTTAAGTTATTAACAAATCTTGGTGCAACTATAGAAGATATTGGAAATGGTGATTTTAATATTAGCTGTGCAACTGTGAATTCCACAGAGGCTACCTATGACCTCGTTAAAACAATGAGGGCATCAATTCTTGTCTTAGGGCCGCTTCTGGCAAGATATGGTGAAGCGAGAGTTTCTCTTCCTGGAGGTTGTGCAATTGGTGACAGGCCAGTTGACATTCATTTGTCAAATTTAGAAAAACTTGGGGCAAAAATTGTTCTTGAAAAAGGTTACGTTCACGCGACTTGTGAAAAACTAAAAGGAGCAGAACTTGAGCTGAGTTTTCCATCTGTTGGAGCAACCGAAAATTTAATGATGGCGGCAACGCTTGCACAAGGGGTTACTCTTATCAAGAATGCAGCTCAGGAGCCAGAGATAATTGATCTTGCAGATTTCTTAAATAAAATGGGAGCAAAGGTCGAAGGAGCTGGAACATCAGTAATAAAAATAAGTGGTGTGGAGAGTCTTGGGCCAGCTAAGCATCGTCCAATAGGGGATAGGATTGAAGCAATTACCTATATCATTTGTGGACTCGCAACAAATTCCTCAATTGAAATTACTGATTTTTGTCCTGAATATATTGAGGATGTCATTAATATCTTAAAAACAATGGGGGCTAATTTAGAGGTGATGAAAAATGGTGTTAAAACAAAACCTTCAAGCTTAAAGCCGTTTCAAGCTGTCACTGCGCCTTATCCTGGGTTTCCTACAGATGCACAGGCTCAATTGATGGCACTAATGGCGCTTATTCCCGGAAGAAGCACTATTGTTGAAAATATTTTTGAGAACCGTTTCATGCACGTGCCTGAGCTAAATCGTTTGGGAGCAAATATTAAAGTGGATGGCAAAATAGCTACTATTGATGGAGTTCAATCCTTTAGTGGTGCTGAAGTAATGTGCACAGACTTGAGAGCCAGTGCAGCGTTAGTTATCGGTGCCCTCGTTGCCGTTGGAGAGACGAAGATTTCTCGTGTTTATCATCTCGACCGAGGATATGAAAAAATTGAAGAAAAGCTTCAGGCGCTTGGAGCATCAATAACTAGAGTCTCTTAATTTTCATTTTTAAAAAAAAGAACTTATTTTTTTTATATGAGTTAATAATCCGACTAAACGGTATTAAAAACCTCACTTTCTAGGAGGTTGATAGTGTTTAAAGTGGTTATGCTCATTATATTGATTATCTCGTGCGGGAAAATTGATAAAGCTGATAACGTAATAGAGAGAGATAAAGATCAAAAAAGACATCAAGAAGACGTTTTGAATGATTTTTTGAGGACATCTGTTGGGCGGACCAGAAGCGGTGAAGATCAAGTTAATAAAAAAATCATTTTATTAGATAAACCATTTTGGAGTTTCATCAATAAAGAAATGTCATTTCTCTCAGCGGGAAATTTCTACTTTTCAAGCAAATCTAATAATGAATGGGAATATTTAAACGATCGATTTTTAGAGACGATAGGAAGCAGTTATTTTGATTTTAGAAAATCTAGTGATGTTAACCTGTCTATATCAGACTTATTCTTTCAAAAAATAAACGTTAAGAATGTCGGTGGTAGTGCAAAAGAAGATTTTATTAGGCTAGAGGGAAGAATGAAGTTTTTTGATGGCCGTCTTAACTTTAACGATAGTCTTTCAAGGGATAGATTTTTATTAAATATTTATCGAAGGCATCATTTTACGAATCAAATATTAATTAGAAAAAAAATTATTGAAGGGGAGAATTATTTTTTCACAAATCCTACAGGAGTTGATGGTGAAAATTTATTTTTTGATAGTGAATTTATTAGTCACATTCCTATAGAAAAAGAAGTTGAGACAATTAGCTTGGAAGCTGCTGAGTTTTTTCACCAAGGGCTATCTAAAAGTGAAATAATTAATCAAATTTACAAAAAGTTTAATCTTCTTTTTTTCTTTTCAGGGAACGAAATAAAGGTATACCTCCTTAGCAAAAGTGCGAAAATAAAAAGTGTTCTCAAAGAAATTGATCCTAATATTGATTTTAACGAATATGATCAAGTCCTGATGAGTTCAAAAGTGATTAGGAATGAGTTTATTAATGAATTTCCTACAGAGATGATGGCAACTAATAATCTTAACTCTACTGGTATTTTTTTTGATGAAAAATTATATAGTGATCAAAAATATGATTATCCAATTACTGTGTACCGATATTATGAAGGTGATTTAAAGAAAATATTAATGAATCAATATAAAAGTAAAAAAATAAAGGAAAAATTTGTTGGCCCACTTGTTGAATTTGACCTTAATAGAGGAGAATTATTCAGGCTTAAAACGATAGAGGAGACAATAGACCATGAATTTGTCGATGAAGTAAAAGAGGTAAAAGTCATTTTAAAGAAACCACAAATGGTTTGTGAGAGATATGAGGTGAAAATGAACAAGTTTTGCCTTGATTCAAGAAAAGTATTTAAAGTTAAGGCACGGTTTAGAAGATTTTTAAAAACTAAAAAAATTGGAAGTAGGGTTTATTATGCAGATATAAATTCTAAAAATTTATCGTCCTTAGAAACGAATAATGTAGAGATCTATAGAGTTGGTGAGGTAATTAGAACCGGAGAAAAATATAATTTAGTAACTCGTTTGGATGATTTTGGTGGAGAGTTTTTAGATTCTGTGCGTGTTAAATTGAGCTTTGATCAGCAAAACTGTAGAAATATAAAAACTGGATTTATTGGTTTGGTTGAGCCAAATAATAAAATAAAACTAGTCGATGAGATTAAGACAGAAAACCACCAATACTGTTTTGGAAATAAATATAATCACCAATTAGAAAAAATGGATTTTAGATAAAATGGCTAATGGAATTGAGAACTCCAGTTAAAGTCGCTTTTTGAAGTACTGAAAAGTGGTGAACCTCAGCCATGATAATGATCTTTGTAGATTTTATTGTCGAAGTCATTGTGAGTTGGCCATTTTCTTTATCGTAGCTGGATATGTTTAGACTTCTTCCAAACTCACTTTGGAGGTCTTTAAACAGCAGCTCTTCTGATTCAGAGCAACTCATCACTGATTCTAGTTCAGGGGCATCGAGCTTTTTGCAGACTAATTTTTTTGAGTCTTTTGACTCTATATTTTGAAACAAGATATTTAAATTAAATACAGATAGATTTTGATAAAATAATTTCCAGAGATTTAAAATAAATACTTCTCGGTTTTCTAGAAATACTTTTGATAGTCTTTGTCCTTCTGAAGTAAGGCTTGTTATCAGCTCTAGGTTATTTTTAAGAGTTTTGTCATCATTAAATTTTGTGAAAATGCTTCTTGCTTCACGATAGTTTAAATCTAAGATCGATTCTGTGGAGAGATTTGATTGAGTTGGTGGTATGTGCAAAGTCGTTAAAGAAAATAAATCAGGATGAGCATTTTCACTAATTAGTATCGCTACATCTTTAAGTGTCTCTTTTTCGACGCTTGTTGCATTGAATTTTTTAAGATTTGTGAGAGTTTGCTCGTTTTCATGTGAGATAGAATGATCATTTTTTAGTTGATGAGTATCAGAATTGTTTGCCTTATCTTCATTGTGATTATTTATATCATCTGACTCATATTCATTCTTGGATTCGTTTAGATTCTCTTGGTTAAAGTTTTCACCCGCTTGGATTGTTGTCTGCGCCTCTGAGGGAGTTATTTCATTTGCTTCTCTGGCATCAACGATGTAATTTTCTGCAGAATTGTCATCGATTAAAGATCTAATGAGGAATTGGTTTTTTTCGAATTCAAAAGCAACAGATAAGTTCATTTTTCATCCCTTTAATTATTTACCTAATGCTATATAATATTAGGATGAACTCAACTAGTCGATATTTATGGCCATTAATTTTCTTAATTTTTCCATCAATAGCTGTCTTTTCACAAAATGAGGCTCAATTTAAGGCGCTTGTAAAAGGCGTCGACAAACTCACGAAGACAAAAAAAGCAGAAAATAAAGATATACGTATTTTTAGCGATTATTATCGAATTGATCTAAACGGTGACGGACATCTTGAGGGAATTGCTGTTGAAAACAGTGATCAAGGTAGTTCTCTCCATTTTTTTAAAAATCATTTTGAGCATTTTCAAGAGCTTAAGGTTTCTAGCGGTGCCTCTTTTTCAAAGATTGATCGACTAGAGGTTAAGAGTATCTCTCCTACTGAGAATATTCTTATGATCTTTTACTCTGAAGGTTTGTCTAAATACTTAACGTCTAGATCAAGGCAGAGGTTGTATTTGGTTTATGTTCCTAAAAATATATTTAATTCACCTTTTGAGATATTTAAGGGCCCTATTGTTTTTGAAGAATTTGAAAAGAGAGGGCACTATCATATTCGTAAATATGATATTTTTGTGGAAGATATTAATCATGATGGCGTAAAAGAGGTTTTGGTAAAAAATAAGATTATTGAGCGCGTGATGGTACTAAGTGGTGATAAAAAGTTTAAGATGTTGTAATTAGTTTTTGATTATGACGCTTTTTTATGCTCATCAGTCTCTTCTTCTTGTCCTTCTTGCTCATTTTGTACTTCGCCAAGTTCAATGACATTATCTAATTGTTCGTCAGGGCGTAGTTCATTGCCGATATCTTTATTGATCAAATCATTTTCATCTTTTAGTGATCTGTTGTTTATTAGCCAAAGACCGAAGGGAAACAAAAGGGCAAATATTGTTAGATATATTGAAATTGATTGTGGACCTGCTGCTGACATTCTTTCTAAGTTCTCACTGACGACATTTGTGTTTTTCGTCGGTTTATTTAAAAATTGATAGCCTTGAAATTTATCATTCTTTGGAAGATTTGTACTATACTGATCAGTCGAAAGTGTTCTTCCAGGTAAAACTGCTGGCTGCCTAGCATAAGAAGGAAAATTTAGAATAAATATCAGAAGAATTGTAATGCTTTTCACATTTTGTTTTTCGGCTATTTTGAAGAAAATTATTAGAAAAATAAATTCCATTGAATTTATTTTATTTTAGCAAATAAAAATTGTTTGGAGCATAGTAATTTACGAATTAACTTTTCATCAGTTTTGAGTAAATAAGGGCTACTTGTAAATTTTTATCAACATCTCTTGGTTGGTTGCAATTAATTCATGATTTTGCATTTTGCTCCAGATATTTTCTCCGGAAAGAGGCTCGCTAGAAAATATTAAGTGGTTTATTTTTCCATCTGTGGCAGGAGCTTCGCAGTTAGGAGCATAACTTGAGCATGTTTGTGCATCAGCACATTTATTTTTATAGGTGCTATAGTGGAGGTCTTTTCCTCCTTTGAAGCCAATCATCGAATCACCATTTGATAAAATAAAAGTTAAATATGTTTCAGTCTCACCGGCATCATCGACTTCGCTATATGGGCCAATAATATTAATGATCTGGTCTACTGCAAATCGAATGGTTTTAGATAAGACCTCAATATTTATCTTTATTGCATCTAAATTAAACTTTTTTTCAATATAACTTAGGATGATAAAAAAGATTAATTCGCTGTCTGTTTCGCCTAGAATGAATTTTCGAAGGTTTGGATTAACTAGTTCGAGTAGCTTTTCTTTATGCTCATCATAGTTTTTAATATTTCCATTATGAGCAAACACCCAGCGTCCAAACTGAAATGGGTGGGTGTTTAAAATAGAGTGATTTCCAATTGTTGATTTTCTAATGTGAGCGACAACTGTATGGGAGCTGACGACACCGGAAACTTTTTTAAAAATGTCACATGTAATTGCACTTGTATCTGACTTGATTAGGTGTGGTGTTTGTCCAACATAGTAGGCAACACCCCATCCATCAGGGTTTTTAATAGACTGCATCCCTAGGGCATTATCTGCTTCCACTAAGCTCTTATGTACTTGACTCAATATGATTGATCTAAATCCAAATAATCGACACATGCTTTGTTATCGTCTAAAAATATTTAAGAGTTGAATTTTTCTTGTAGATCCTCAAGCTCTTCATAAAAACTCATCAATTTCTCTTCAAGGCTTTCCTTATCAGTGGAGATTTTAGAAAATTGAGCTGCTTTTTCTGCAGTGCCATCAGCGAAGTCAAAATTATCTATCGAGACTTCCAGCTTCTCAATGAGTTCCTCAGCTTTTTCAATTAACCCTGGAAGCTCTTTAAATCGATTTTTTTCTTTATTTGTTGGTTTGTAACTCCTTAAAGGCTGATCTTGTTTAGAGTCTTGTGTAGTGCTTTTTTGCATATCTCGTTCAAATTCTTTTTCTAGCGCTAAAGCTTCAAGGTAGCTCTCACTTTGAGAATAGCCTCCAGAGAATTCTTCAATTTTCTTATTATCAAGAACCCAGATTTTATTAGTGATATTACTTAAAAAGGCCCGGTCATGGCTGACGATAATGAGAGAGCCTTCAAAGTTTGATAATTCATCTTCTAAAACATTTATTGTCTCTAGGTCTAGGTCGTTTGTCGGCTCGTCAAAAATCCAAATATCTGCAGGAGTAAGTAGGTTTTTTGCTAGTTGGATTCGATTCCTCTCTCCACCTGAAAATGTTTTGAGTGGACGATATAGATCCTCTCCTGTGAATAAAAACCGTTTAATATAGCCGGCGACATGCATTTTTCTTCCGCTTGGCAATGTCACTGAGTCTGTTCCATCACCGAGATAGGAATATGGTGTTTCATCTGGAGCCAACTCATTTCTAATTTGTTTAAAGTGCCCAACGTTAATTAAATCAGCAGTTTTTATTTCGCCGCTGGAAAGAGATAACTCTTCGGTCATGAGTTTGATTAGAGTCGTTTTTCCCGCTCCATTAGGCCCGAGAATTCCAATTTTATCCTTTTTAAAAACTTCGATATTAATGTTTTCAATTATTTTATTTTGTTCAGAGTAGCCAAAACCACCGTTTTTAATCGAAAATAATTTTTTTGATTTACGGTCACTTTGCCCAATAGAAAGACTTAATTCTTTTTTAGCAGCATCTTTTATTGCAGCGACTTTATTTTTTAAATCGACATAATTTTCGACGCGTTTTTTACTTCGTGTTCCTCTTGCCTTTATTCCTTGATTCATCCAGTCTTGTTCCCGCTTTAAACGGTTTTTCATGCGGGATAATAATACCTTTCGCGCTTCTTCTTCAGTTTTTAGAAAGTCTAAATAATCAGTGTAGCTTCCTGTGAAACTGTCAATTTTACATTGATTAATTTGTAGAATCTTGTTGGTGACTTTTGATAAAAGGTACCTGTCATGGCTTATTAAAACAAAGGATTTTCCACTTAAAAGAAGCTCTTGCTCAAGATTCGTTATCGACTCCAAGTCTAAATGATTTGTCGGCTCATCCCAAAGAATCAACTGTGCAGGGGAGCTGAGACCCAAAGCAATTAATATTTTTCTTTTTTCACCACCAGAGAAATGATGAATGTTTTGGTCAAACTTTAATAATCCAAAGTGCTTAAGGTAAGATTTATAAAGATCTTGTTGTTTCCATAATTCACGTTGCTCAAAAATTTCAAGTATTTCTTTTTGCTCACTAACAAGTTGGTTTAATTCTTCTCCCGTTTGCTTTTGTTCCATTTTTTTTGTGATTAAATCAAGTTTTGCTTTGATCTCTCTAACTTCAGGGAAAAAATAAAAAAAGTAGTCGACTGGGTTTACCTCTGAATCTGGTAAAGGAAGTTCCTGAGGAATATAGCAGACCGAGTAAAGAGTATTGGATTTGACAAACTTACATGGCGGATCTGTTACGTCAGGAGCAAGATCACCATTTAGAATTTTTAATAGACAAGACTTACCTTTGCCATTTAATCCTAGCAAACCAATTCGGTCGCCTCTATTAATTTGTAATTCTGTTTTAGTGAAAATGGCTTTAGGGCCGAAAGATAGATTGAGATTATGTATGTTTAAAATTTGTTCCATAATCTTTCATATAATGATTAGAAAAAGGTGTCACGTACATAAAAAAAGGGCCCTGAAGTAGGGCCCTAAGATGATAAAATTAATTTGTCGTGTTAAGTCTAAAAATAGCATCCACACGATCTTTCCATTCTTGAGCCAAGCCCGAATGATAAATCGTTCTAAAGTCACTCATTCTATTTTTTTTCACACTCAAGAACTTACTTACTGTGTAGCCTTCATTGGTGAAAAGCATGGTGTCTCTATCTTCTCCCGTGCCGTCATTCCAGACATCGTAAAGATCCCAAAATGTCGCTGCTACGCGGGCTTCATTTGTGTCACCCGTACAATAAGTTGTTGGAAGTGTTTCTAAGTTAAAGTTAAAACCATCAACATCTGCTGCATCTCTAGGTCCTCGTTGGATCCAAAATGGAATAAAGTTAGCAAAGCCTTCAGTGATAGCTAATGCTCCGTTATAGCAGTTACCGATGTTGTGTGACCCACCTGACCCAGAAGGAAAGCTTCCCCAGAAGTGATAGTGAACACTATGTCCAATTTCATGTTGGGTAACGCTCACATTTGCATGCTGAGCAGCAATATAAATTTCTCCAATACTGCTGTAGGAGCATGACCAAGCAATCGTATTGCCGGCAGAATCTGTGTTGGTACACTTTCCGGTTGATAGCGTGTTAGGGTAGGTAACTTTGATTGCTTTGTTTCGAAGAGGATTCATTCCAGCTTCATAAAACCTTGTCCAAAAATATGTCGCACCTTTATAGAGAGCATGCATTCCTGGAAGATTTGCATCAACACTTAGGTCTGCAAATCTTGATCCGATATCAAGTGTATTACTTGAACCAAATCTCCATGTGTCACCCCAAGCATATGGGTTTCCATTATCTTGAAGTATTTCAACAAACCTATTAGCTGAAACGTACTGAACTAGGACATCGTTTGATTTTGAAAAGTAAGACTTATCAAAAGTAATTGACCAATCACCATTTCCTGCTGCATACGCCCAGCCAAGAAAACGCCAGTTGCCATTTTTTTTCGTCCAAGCCTTAACAACCCAACCCCAAGCGCTGTAATAATCACTTCCATCTCTAAAGGTAATTTTACCTTTAATCGTATGGGCTGCTTTTTCATCAGATTTAAGTCTTGGTGAGAATCCTCCTGGAAAAGGTCTTGGAGTGATGATATCTCGGCCTGGAATTCTATTTCCAGGTAGATTAACGTTGCCATTTCTATCCGACCCATTCCCAGAGTCTACTCTTCTTGATTCGGGAAGTTGCCTTGGTTTTAGTTTTAAAAGTGCAGGTAATTGTAGGTCAGATAGAGCCTTAACTTTTGCATTCACTGGAAGTTTTTCAGATTTAAATGTTTGTTTGATAACATCAAAACTCTTAATTAACCCGGCACCAATGTTCATTTTTACAGGTGTGGAGGGATCCTTAATAATAGTTTGTTTTGATTTGATTGCCTTTGTTAGAGGAACTTCTTTGAGTTGACGATTTTCAAGTACTAACGTTTTTAAAATTGGTGTGACTGCAAGAGTCGTTTTGTCTTGAGTAACTGCTTTTGCTTCAATATTTAAAAACTGAAATTTTGCTTTTGCTAATCTTATTGGAAGATTGAATCTCTTTTTTTCGTTTCTGGAAAGTTTGATTGTTTGGCGGTCAAACTTAATGTTTCCATTTTTTCCGAGAGAGATTAATAAAGTGAGGTCTTCTTTTTGTAGGTTTGTTACAAAGAGGGATACCATTTTTGGTGAGATGTTGATAATCCGAAGGTCGATATTTCGATGATTCGGCTGCGTAGCGTAAGCTCCCATGCTTAGCGCGAAGATTATTAACAGTAAGACGATTTTTCGCATTTTGTACTCCTTTAGTACGAAAAAAATTTCAATGTTTGTACCAAAGAAAGTTTGAAAAACAAAAATTTAGTTTGAGAAAATACGTTATGAATATGGAAACAATAATCACTTAATATTCAAAGAGGCTATTAGAGTAAAGAATTTAAGGAAGTGGAGAGAAATGGCGCAACCGGGAGGATTCGAACCTCCGACCGTCCGCTTAGAAGGCGGATGCTCTATCCAGCTGAGCTACGGTTGCATCGGATTTCGGTAAACAGCAATCTAGTCATGTTTCATCGGACTGTCAAGAAAATGGGTGTTTCATTTTGAGTAATCTGGCTTTATTATTTAAAAATGCAAATTAAGCCTGAAATATATACAAAGTCTATTAACTCCTTGATATCTGAAGTCAAAAAAACGGGATCGCTGACGGTTGTTGGCGGCAAAACTTCGACGGTGCTGCCCTATCAAGACGTCAATCTATTTGGCAATGAGACACGTGTGATAAACTTATCACAAATGCCAAAAAGCATGTCATTAAACTCTAGCGGAGATTTAACCGTTACGGGCCCTATTGACTGGAAAGAGGCGAGAGTTTTCTGTGAAGAAAATGGTAGAGAAATCCTGACGGCACCTACAGAGGATACAGCTCATGTGCTTTCAGGTCTGGCGACATCAGCCACAGGTGAAAGATGCTTTGGCTTTGGAACTTTAAGAGAGCAGGTAAAGTCCCTTAAGTTCTTAAATCATGAGGGCGAAATTATTCATCTCGACTCAAAAAATAAATTTAAACAAAATACTTTAATTGAAAAATACCAACAAGATTACGCTATCTACAATAGTTTTAAGAATGGCCCATTTCCTAGACTTGAACGAGAAACGGATTTATTAATCGGCACAGAAGGGCAACTCGGTATTATCACTGAAGCAACTATTGCGACGAAAGTAAAAGTCCCAACATCATTCTTTTTTATTCTTTTACCGAAGTGGGAAGTTGATTATAGTGGCCATCTAGAAGTCTTTCAAAAGGTTCAGGCATTAAGAAACCTTATTTATTGTTGTGAGTTAATTGACTCTAACTCCTTATCAGTGCTTCCAAAAGAGGAGAACCCTGGAAATGGGCTACAGGATTTAATTTTTATTGAATTTGAGTCTTGTAATGCTGAACAGGTTTTTGATCATTTTATTGCTAATTTAGAAAAGATAGATCAAGAAAATGTTTTTGAGATTGGGGCGACCAAATGTCATGAGCTTCGAATGAAAGTACCTAGGCTTACCTTTGAGAAAAATTCGATGATGGGAGTCGTGAAAAAAGGAACGGACGTACAAGTTGGGCCGGCTAATTTTCAATTACTGCTAGATATTTATAGGGATATGGCGACAATTGGTATCTCTTATAATCTTTTTGGGCATTTTGGTGACGGGCATTTACATTTTAACTTTATGCCTTCTAAAAATGATGTTAGTAAGTGCGATGATGCCCTTGAGAGATTATATGAAAAAGTTTTTCAGCTCAAAGGCTCTCCATTTGCTGAGCACGGAGTAGGACTTATTAAGCAAAAATACATTCAACATTTTTATGGAGAAAACCAATTTGAGGTTTTTCAATTTCTCAAAAATAAATACGATCCAGAAAATAAGTTTTTTCCATCCGGTTATATGTCTCTAATTTTGGAGCAAGAAGTTGAATCAGAGGAGTCTGTAAGATGATAGGAAGAGTATATAGATCCTCCCAGCGGATTTTTTATTGTAAAGTTGAGGGAAAAACAGATCTTGTGATGGCTACTGCAAAGGGAAACCTGCTCAAAGGAAGTGATTCTATTGTTGTCGGTGATAATGTTAAAATTAAAGAAGAAGATGGCCAATTTTATATCCTAGAAGTTCTGGAGAGAAAGTCTGAAATATGGCGCCAGATAAAAAGAGAAAATAAAAAAAAGGTTACTGCATCAAATATTGATTTACTTGTCATTGTTTCATCTGCGGCGAAACCAAAATATAAAAGAGGACTCGTTGACCGATTTCTTATGCGTGCCGCTCAATGGGAAATTCCGGCCATTCACGTCTTTAACAAGATGGACGGCCATAAGAAGAGTGAGTTTGATCTGTCTTTTGAAGCGAGAAGGCTAGAATTGCCAAAAGTTAAATCTTTTGAAGTTTCTGCCAAAACTGGAGAAGATTATAAACGAGAATTTCTCCACTTCGGTTTAGATGAGTTAAGAAGCGAACTTACCGGGAAAACAGCAATTTTTTTAGGCCAGTCTGGTGTTGGAAAAAGTAGTCTTATCAATAGATTGTCTGGTGGTGAATTTGAGCTAAAGACGAAGGAAATTGGCCGAGCTGGCAAAGGAACTCATACGACGACATGGTCTGAAATATTAGATTTTGCAGACTTTACCCTAATCGACTCACCTGGTATCAGAAGTTTTTCTCTCGATGACGTTTACTCGGAAGACTTAGAGTTTCTTTTCCCTGACCTTTTAGAGCTCTTTTTGACTTGTCAGTTTCGAAACTGTGATCACGGCCCACAGGCAAAGGGCTGTTTTTACGAAAAGCTTGAAGATCCTGAGCAAATTAAAATTATTGATAGCCGACTTGAGTCTTATTATAAATTAAGAGACGAGGTATCTGAAATACCTGACTGGAAAAAAAAGCCCCATTAAAAATTATTTAGCGCCTTGGTAAATTATTATTCCTAGATGTCCGACAAAGAAACATCTGTGAAACATTATGGAGTAAGCTATGTCCGAGGAAAATAAAGTCTTAAGTTTTAATGATAAACGTGAAGAAAATATTGAGCGAAAAAGGCGAAATTTTGAACGGATTCTTTTTAATAATCTTCTAGGTGCTTATTCCGTTATAGATCAAGCAGGTGTGGTTTTTCCAATCGAAATGTTAGATATCAGTCACGATGGGATGAGCTTTCGAGTTCCAAGAGGTGCTATTGGAAGTACATTTAAAAAAGAAGATGATCTTACGTTGCGGATGTATTTTACTAAAGATACCTACGTTCCAGTTTTAACAAATATCAAATGGTCGAAAAATTCAAAAGGGGAAGATGGAGAAATTTATCTCGAATATGGGGTAAAATTTGATAAATCTGTTCCAACTTTTGAAGCCCTAAGGCCGTTTATCGATTTCCTTTATAAATTTGCAGAGTTATCTACTGAGGATAAAGGAAAGTCTAAGGTCTACTACCTGTAATTTGAGCAAAATTTCTTTTAACAATTAGCTCCCCATGGTATGCATTGCGCATAACCATGAGGAGTATCTATGAAAATCGCCATTGTTGGTGAAGGCCCTATTGCGTTAGAGTCTACCTTGTTTTTTTTAAAGCAAGACTGCTCAGTGACTTTATTTGTTGGTGACCGCTCATCAAAGAGTTATTTTGACCGCTATGTTGGTATCGATGAGGTTATTGAAACAAGTATTGTTGGCCAAGAAGAGTTAGAGATTGAGGATAAAGCCTTTTCTCTTGACGATTATCAAGCAAAGTATTTTTTACCCTTGATGGAGAAGCTTAATGCGGCAGGCATTATTAGACCTTGCCGAGTCAATAGAGTAACGAAGGCTCATTTGAGTACTTTAGAAGAATTACCAGGTCGCAGTAGACTTGCTGATCTATTTCGGGTGACCTTTGAAATGGATGCTGAAAAAATGGTTGAGGAACAAATAAAATTAAATGAAATGGCATTTAATAATATTTCTCCCTCTACCCTGAGCTCATTGAAAAGATCTATTGAGATGGCTGAGGACTTTGATCTCGTTATTTTGGCAAAAGAATCTTTTGAGAAAAATTCTCCAATTGGTGTTGGAGGAAATCTTTGCTTAAATGAAAGAGTATTTAATCAAGAAGACCTTTTCTTTAATCGAGGCTTTGCGGAAATCTCAAAAAATATTCACTCCCTTGCAGTTTTTGGTGATGAGCTCGGTTTGTCTTGGGGATTAATGAATATTAAGGATTGGTTAGAATCATCTGATAACAAAAAAGTTCATATTATTAGCTCGAAAGAGGGACTTAAAGAACGGCTTGGCCGGACCAATTCGAGTGTTGTTAATACTAAAATCAAAAAAATAGTTGATGAATTAAATAG
>Ga0181566_10002119_pt1 | contig 16338 bp, 10 predicted proteins | sample 101ome_15_FD_133762 | JGI IMG/M metagenome (GOLD analysis project Ga0181566, IMG submission 133762) | Coastal salt marsh microbial communities from the Groves Creek Marsh, Skidaway Island, Georgia - 101402AT metaG (megahit assembly) | ecosystem: Environmental > Aquatic > Marine > Intertidal...
CGCTCCGGGGATCCAAGTGGTCGCTGTCGTGTCTGCAATTTCGTAGATTCTGATTTCAAGACCCCCGTCGGTTCCATTGAGATTCAGGGAGAGGACAAGTTCGTCGACATCGATCGTTTCGGTGAGTTGGAATGTTTGGCGTAATTGACGAGTCCCACTGACGCCTCGGGCCGCTCGCCCGTTGAGTTCAGGGTCAACGGTGAAAACAACTGGGGGAACAGGATCGGGATAGGGTTGATCAGCAACGAGTGTGATTTCAGAAAACAAAGGCGCGATTCCAGAGATCGTGGCGAGAAGCCCGAGAAATAGTTTTTTCATGGTATTTGTTGTTCCAGAAGATGGACTTCTGTGGCTGTGCGGAAGTAGGGGTTCATCAGAATAAGAAACCTTTCCTTCGGATGATAACAAATACACCAGCGCACATCAAGCGTGTTATTCACAATAAGGTTTCAGATTCTACGAGCAGACCCAAAAGTGGCTATTTTGAGCTTTCTCAAGTGGTGATCTGTCTAAAGGGATCTCGTGAGTTTTAGGGCGTGCGAGTGATTGCGATGCGGAAAAAGCTCCGAGTCTCGACCCAAGGAAGGTCTAGGCTGATTTCTTGACCTAGTCCGGGGATGGCCTCGGTGACATTGCTCCAAGTTCCCGTTTCAAGCTCAGTAGAATGTTGAATGGTGTAGTATCGTCCAAACTCCGTTTGAAAAGTGATTGCAAGATTGCCTCCTCTTTGACTCAGTAGGGGCGAGGGAAGTTGGAGAGCCCCCTCGGGTGTGAGGTCATTGCCGGTGCCCGGAGTCGGTGAGCTTTGAGTAAAGAGTTCTTCGCCTTGTCCATCTGGCCAGCGACCTTGACTTTGATTGTCTGATTGGGCTCCAAAGCTGACCGAGTCCACGAGAGTCCCATCGGGAGTAAAGAGACCAATGGATTCGCCGTTGCCACTGAGTTTAAAATTGACGTGAAGACCAAGCCCCCGGGAAGTCTGTGAGCTTTCATCATCAGCCCAAACCATGAGAAAACCACCCCCTGCGATGTGGATTCCCGCTGGGATGACAAACTTGCTTGGATTGGAGAGGTCGTCGGTGAGGGTGTAGCCTGAAAGGTCAATGCTCTCAGCACTGGCATTGTACAATTCGAACCAATCGTCAAAATCTCCATCGGCAGGATCTGGAACCATGGACTGATTGTTCGCCATCCATTCATTGATGTAGATCAGAGGCTTGGGAACTGAGGGGTCGTTGGGAGCCCCTGGCGTGGCAAGACTAAAGGTTTGCGCAGCGGGTTTCCCATCTGGAAAGTGTCCCATTGATTGGGCGTTGGTGAGCTGCGTGTAGTTTAAAGCGTCAATGAGTCGGGGCTGATTGGCTCCAGTGGGTTTGTAAGAGAGCAGTAGGGAACCCTGTGGGGTAGAGGGAATGAAGCTTGCGTGCAGATCAGTGGCGGTGTTCTCACTAGGCTCATTATCAAGCCAAATCAGCTGGAAGCTCCCGCTCTCAATGGTTTTGCTTGATGGAAATTGCCACTTGTCGAGCTGTGCGGGGTCATCACTCAGAAACCAGCCTTCGAGCGAGAGCGTTGAGGAGCTTGCATTGTAGATTTCGACCCATGGCTCAAAGTCACCGGCATTGTCGCTGATGGTGTTGGCATTTGATGTTTGAATTTCATTGAGCCAAAGTGCTGGCGCTTCATCGGCGAGAGAACTGGAGGTGGCATTAGGAGCTCCTGGTGTGGCTTCGACACTGAACGAACCAGTTTGAGTGAGCTCAATGCCCATCACCAGGTCACTGCTATTGGCCACACTTTGATGAACTTCTACGGCGAGGAGGTTCTCTCCAGTCACAAGGCTTGGAGTTGGGATGATAAAGGGTCCTTCAAGGGCGGCGTTATCAACTGCTGGAGTTGCAAGGATACTCGAGTTGATCTCTCCTTCAGGGAGCCGCACCCGGTAGATTTCTGCGCCATTTAAATAGACGATGGCCCCGTCATCTAGAATGGTTGAGAGGGCGAGTGAGCCGCCAGCGGGTCCGGTGTGATTGAAGCGGTGAAGGAAATAATAAGTTGTTGGCCCGAGGGAAAGTGGCGTGTTTTTAGGAGCGGGCAGGGCAGATGACTCGACGTAAAGCAGGGCATCACCCGACGGCCAGCTGCTTTCATCGAAGCCGACTTGATTCCATTGGTTGGATACAAAACCGTTTTGGTTGTAGTGCCAATGAGCGGTCATCTCGACTAAGGGATCCAAAGGTCCAGCGTCACCCTGCGAGGCGGACCAATTACTTGCCCGAGAATTATCAAGCAGGGGGTTTTTCAGTTGGAGTGAGGGCCCCGCGCCTGCAGCGGCAAGTGGCCATGGCAGGTTTGGAGAATAGTGGACCTGATCCATGACTTCACCTTCTTGGTTGAGTAGGGTGAGGGTCTCGCCCCGGTTGTCTAAACTTGCGCTGTAGGGAAGAATGTCTGGAATCGTCCAACCGTAGGTAGAACCAAAAGTGTTGAGGTTTTGCGCGACAACTAAAAATCCGCCAGGTGCGACGGTGGTTCCTGTGGGCAAGGTTAATCCAAGTCCATTGATTTTCCATCCGCTCAGATCAAAGGCAGTAGACGTTGAGCGGTTGTGAAGCTCTAGGTATTCGGCATCTGGCTGGTTAGGGTGATACATGATCTCGTTGATGACCAAGTTCCCAGCGGGTTGGTCTGTTCCCGAATTGACCTGAATGGTGATTTGATCAGATGTTTGATCGAGAGTTGCTCCGCTCCGGTTCAGACCATTGATGACCAAAGTGTGTGTTCCTGCTGGTAAGGCTGCTTGAAGCTTCCAACTGTTGACTCCTGTCCATTCAAAAGCAATCGCTCTGCCATTGAGAGCGAGCGAGTGAACTGTTGTTGGGGCCGTTCCCTCGAGAATGACTGGAGCGACGCTGGTGGTGAAGTTCGCTCCATTGTTTGTGGTGATGGCAAAGGGAGCTTCGACGTTGGCCAATTGCCCCAGCAAATAGTCACGACGTTCATCGATCCAATCCGTGATGGAAAGGTTTTCTTGCCCGCTTGGAGCGAAAGGCGAGATAAAGGGAACGCCCGCGTCTTGGAGCACCTTTGCTTTAGCCTCCAGCACTGGGGTGACCGCGCTGACTTGAAAAAACGATTCAACAGCCTCACGCAAGGCATGCCAATAATGACGCCGCAGACTTGGGGTCGCATAAACCCGGTCAAGGCTCGCGTCGGAAGGGTTTGAAAGGGCTCGGTTCGTTGCGTTATTGGCAACACCGAGGCCAACATCGAGGTCCCAGCTGATGATTTGCCAACGCCCATTTGGTGGGCGATAGTGCCAGCTATTCTTTCCTGAACCGGTGCCAAAAGCGTCCCAGTTTGCTGCGCAATCATTGACGGCAAAGGTGCGCATCCATTGATCGATGTCGACATTGGCATGGACTGCTGGAACGATGGATGGACCGGGGGTGTTGAGGGCTTCAGAGAGATTAAAGATATGAGTAAGGTCATTGGGGGAAGAGCCTTTGAGAGCTCTTGGGCGCCAATACCAACGATAAGCAGCAAGGTGTTTTTCACCGGAGGCACTATTGACCACGTCTAAGGTTGGTTGACGTGGCAAGGTGCGATACATGTTCCCATTGTTATCAAATTCTAGCCAGTAGGTGCCCTTGACCAACATCCCGTTTGTTTGCCCATCAAACCATTCGTCCACGCTATCGCTGCTGGGCTGCTGAATATCAGTGCAGATTGAATTACTATAGAGACCACGAGGTGCTCTTTGGCGTTGTCCCTTGCCGTTGATAAAGACATTGACCCAGCGGCGATAGTGATTGGGCAGATCAAACTGGTCTAAAAACCAGTACATGAGCTGCTCGCGTTGTAAGGTCTCATCTCGAACGGGGTAGTCGAGAATCATACGATCCTCTCCCAGGATCTTTTGATCACCGGGAAAGAAAAGGTCGATGCCCGCAACTTTTGCCGTGGGAGTTGTAAACTGTGGGCTGCTGAAGGCACTGCCGCTATACTGTGCTCCAGCATCGTAAATCGCTCGAGTATCATTATAAATAAAGGTGACCGGAAGCGGAAGGTTACTCATCGCCTCGCGGGAGACCCACTCATCGTGGGTGGCCTCCGTCATCCATAGACGATAAGTCGCAAATGATCCGGGGTAGTTTCCATCTCCCCAGCGAATGAGTCCTTCGTTTTGAGGAGCTTGTGCACTCATTCCGAGGCTATCTGTTGCATGAACTTGAAAGGCAACAAGCGTGCCCGTGGAGCGTCCAGTAATCAGGGCACTAAAAACGCCATCACCAGCGACGAGGTCACCTTGAGTCCCATCATCGACCATGGTCGAAGTCGTCAACGAAGACGAGGGATCAATCCGGTAGCTGAGGGTCATCCTTGCAAGTCCGTCGGGGTCTTGGGCCCGAGCGGTGATGAGCACGTCTTGGTTGGATGCAGGGGCGAGCGGTGCATGTTGAAGTTCAATAATCGCTGGAGGAGCATTCGTAACCAGGTGGCTATTGCTGGCTCCAGGTGTGCCCAGATTCCGGGGAACTTCGAGGACGATAGGCGCTTCTAAGTGATTTCCAAAAAGCCGCATCAGGAGGTATTGGGTTCCCCCTAGCCACCGTGCGCGCCCTTGGATCGTGCCTTCTTGGCCGATGGTCAAAGCGCTGCTCAGGGGGGTGCGAATTCGATTTGGCCCGAGATCGCCGCGACTTGTTGCGCGGATGTGTAAGGCTCCATTTTCGATGGTGGAAAGGGAGTGTGTTCCTTGGAAAAACCAAGCATTCGTCCCTGAAAAATCTGGATTAACAACTCGGTTTGATCCTCCGGCTGGCTTGACGACGACATCATCAAGTAAAGCCTCTCCCTCGTCTTGTAGGAACACTTGAAGTTGTTTTGGGGTTTCGTCTGCTCCTGGTTTTCCATGCTCGAGTAAGCCGGTGTGATCGATGACGGGCCAGGAGGCCTTTGAGCTTTCGTCGCTCCCAGCCCAGTGAGTGCCAAAGCGATTATCAGCATGAGGGTCGATTAATTCGAGGCTACTCCCGCCTCCGTCGGTGAACTTTCCCCATTGATTGCTATCAGAGTAATGAACGGAATCGACTTCGGCAAAAGCCAGCCCATCGGATGTGGTTATCGGCTTGGAGAGGACGATTCGTTCTCCTCGGTCTGACAAGGATCCTCCAAAATTTCCAAAGACCAGCGAGCCATCCAGTTGGGGGTGGTCGGCGAGTAAATGATCTTGGTCTGCGGCAACGACAACGAAACCTCCAGCTGGAATGATCGTCCCGGCGGGAAAGCTAAAATCAAGGCCCTCGGTAAAGGCCCAACCGCTCAAGTCGATGGGCAGGGAACCACGGTTAAAGAGTTCAACGTATTCGCTCCCGTCTGCATGAATGGGATGGAACATGATCTCATTGATCACGATTTCGCTGATCAACGGTTGGGCATTTTGAGTGCCTGGTGTCGGGGCCGTTAGGTTGCCAATTTGATGGGGGTTTCCATCGGGTTGGCGGCCGAAAGAAATGCCTTCTAATTGAGCCCCAAAGCGCAAGGAATCGATGACTCGAGATCCGTCAGGATTCTTTAAATAAAGGGTCTCTCCTGCAGCGGATAGTCCGAAACCCAATGTTGCGGAATCAAAAGATAAAAACCTGTTGCCGTTGATTGTCGTGCCATCTGCAATGACAAAGCGGTCGATTTCAGGATCATCAGTGAGGACACAACCTGAAAGATCGATTGGATCAGGTCCACGATTGTATAACTCAAGGAAATCGGTCGATGCGTTCGCGAGGATTTCATTCAAACAAAGATTCGCGTAGGTCAAATCCGCCCCTGCTTCATCCGCAAAGGGCGAACCGCCGATCTCGCTACTTTGGGCCCAAGCGTTGGGATCGTTTTCGCCGAGAGAGGGATAAGCGAGAACCATCGAGTGACCGCTTCCATCGGCTGCGATGGGCCACGGGAAATGGTCCTCATAATTGAGGTCGAGAATGACGCCACCAGAACGCTTCACCAAACGCAGTGTTCCTCCAGAATCAGGAAGAGAACCTTTCCAAGGTCCCAGGGCTCCTGGGTAAGCAGCGGGAGTGGAAGCAACAACGAGAAACCCGTTTGCAGGAATCGTTGTGCCAGCAGGAAAGGTAAACGAGATGTCACCCTTGATTTGAAAACCTTCGATGGGCTCAGCCCATGGATTGGAATTATAGAGTTCGATAAACTCCGTCTGCGTTCCAAGTGGATGATAATGAACCTCTGAGAATGCCAGCCCGCTACGTCGACGGCTTGGTCCGAGAGGTTCACCCTCTCTTTGGGTTTGGGGAGGAGCATTTCCGATCAAATCAGCGGAGCCACTCAGTTCGATGCGAATGCCCGTTGAACCGCTCCCGTTATTATTAATGGTAAATTCTAGGGTATTGGATCCTTCGACAAATCCTTGGTTCACACTAAAAGGTTCAAAATTTGTAAAGCCACCGCTGAAGGTTTGTCCGGTTGAAACCCCGTTGATTTTAATGTCAACCGCGGCGTTATCGTGGGACCATTGTCCCGTAAGAACGGCAGTGCTTGGATCGAAACCGGTCAGATCAAAGGTCGTTTGGTAAGTATACTGTCCACCAGCATTGCTGGCAGTTTCTCGAGGAGCGATCCATTTTGAATTGGGTCCATGGGCCATCCAAGCTCCGATGGGATGAGCGTCGTGGACGACATGCGTATTTGGTCCAGGATAGTTTGAGTCAGCACTTTCTACCAAAAGATAATGAGGATCAATGGACCCTGAGCTTAGCAATTGGCCGTTGGCATCCACTCCTGTGGGAAAGAGACCGGGGATTGTTTCAGCGCTTGCAAAGCAAATTCCAAAGAGAAACAAGCAAGGGAAGTAGTAAGGGTATTGGGGCTTCTGAAACATAAGCAATGAAAGTGACGATCGGTCTTGTGCCTGTGAGTTTCCTTGAGAGCAAGGAGGTTTTTACATGCAATTTTAAACTGGGCAGTCGGTGTTTTGTGGAACGGTAGATGGGGACTCTGAAAAAAGAACATCAGTCCATCGTCGATGAGCAAGGGGTTCAAAGCACATTGGATTTCGCAAAGGATGATGGCATCTTTTTTAAAGAGCTAGGGTGCTTGATACGTATGGGGTGGTTGATGAAGCACCTCATCATTGTTTTTTGTGCTCTTTTCGGCCTCGTCGATCTTGCAATGGCCGTATCCCACTATTTGAAAAATCATGATGAATGGTTTGGGGGAGATGAAGCACGCCAAGTCGCACAAAACATCTTATCCCATCAGTCTCCGAATGGAACCTGGCCTAAAAATAGGGATACGGGTGCGGCGAAGTTTGATGGTCAGAGTGAATTGCGTGGCACCTTTGACAATGGAGCGACGGTGGATGAATTACGGTTTTTGGCTCGCTACTATCATCAGACTCAAGAGGAGGCTGCTTCCCTCGCGATCATCAAAGGAGTCGATACGATCTTGAAGGCTCAATACCCCAATGGAGGTTGGCCTCAATCTTATCCGCCTGGAAAGGGCTACGCGAGACACATTACCTTTAATGATGGAACGATGGTGGGATTAATGAAACTTATCAAAGAGGTCGAGAGCAGTGAGCATTTTGCTTTCATTGGGGCAGCTCGGCGTCAGTCGGCAGGGCGGGCCTTCCAGCAGGGGGTTGATTGTATTCTCAAGTGCCAGATCCGTATCGGCGGAGAGCTGACGGTATGGTGTGCTCAGCACGATGAGATTGATTTCACGCCGCGCCCGGCCAGATCCTTCGAGCTGGTTTCACTCAGTGGTTGCGAATCGGTAGGTATCGTCAGGCTTTTAATGTCCATTGAGAAGCCCACAAGAGCTTTACAAGAAGCGGTTGATGCTGCGATTGCTTGGTTGCGTAAGTCCAAGATCGAGGCCGTCAAGCTCACGAAAATCAATGGAGATCGGGTTCTAATCCAAGAGAAAGAGGCCGATGGATTGTGGGCTCGGTTTTATGATCTCAAAACGAATCAACCGATTTTTTCAGATCGTGATGGAATTGCCCGAGAGGCCTTGAGTGAGATTGGATTTGAGCGAAGAAATGGATATTCATGGTACGGGCCATGGGCGAAGCGGTTGTTAGAAAAAGACTACCCGGAGTGGAGAAAGAACAAGCTCTCGGGGATTGCTGATTTTTAGATTGAGTCCTTCTTCCTGACGTGGCTGTTTTCTGTGCCATGCCCTTGCGAACTTACCGACCTGAAATCGACGGCTTACGAGCCCTTTCGGTTTTTGCGGTCGTCTTTTTCCATTTGGGCTGGGAATACGTCCCGGGCGGATTCGTGGGCGTGGATGTTTTCTTCGTGATTTCGGGTTACCTAATTACGAGGATCTTATTGCGGGCTTTGCGCGAGGATGAGTTTTGCTTGGCACAGTTTATTGCTCGCCGAATTCGCAGGATCTTACCTGCCTCGATGCTGATGGTCTTTGTGACGGCGGCAGCGGGGGCTTACTTTCTCACACCGGCTGCCTTTCAAAATTTGGGCCGCACGCTAGGAGCGCACGTCTTGATGGCTTCGAACTGTTTTTTTTCGCAGGACCAAGGCTACTTCGCGCAGAGCGCAGAGAAGATTCCCCTCCTTCATACCTGGTCCTTAGCCGTCGAAGAGCAATTCTACCTGATCCTCCCTCTCTTGTTACTCGTTGTCTGGCGCATCGGCTCTAAGTGGCTTCTTCCTACGTTGGTAGGTCTGGCGATTTGGTCGCTAATATGGAGTGAGTTCAAGATGGATTGGAATTCTCGTGAAGGATTTTTTCTGCTGACTTCGAGAGCTTGGGAGCTTCTGGCGGGCTCGATTTTAGCAGTTTGGCCTGAGCGTCGGCTGGGCAAAGGTATTAAGGAGGGTTTATCAGTCCTCGGGCTTTGTTTGATCGTTTTTGCGATCACGCAATTTGACGACGAAACGAGCTTTCCTGGATTGTCCGCCATGGTCCCTGTCTCAGGGGCGGTTTTGTTCATCTTGAGCAACCAAGGAGAGAAGACAATGGTGGGAAGAATGATGAGCGTGAGGCCTATGGTGGGCTTGGGTCTGCTTTCCTATTCACTTTATCTTTGGCATTGGCCGCTTTGCGTTTTTACCCGCTTGTTGATTAATGAAGAGCTTCGGCTTGAGCATCAAACGTTCATCTTTGTTGCCGCGCTTCTCCTTGCTTGGCTTTCGTGGAGATACGTCGAAAAGCCATTTCGTCATGGACCGCTCCTTAAGACCCCTCAAAGATCATTTCTTTTTGCGGGTGTTGGAGCGGTGGCTCTCTATTTGATGAGTTTGACGGTGTGGCTCAATGAGGGCTTTCCAAAGAGGTTTTCACCAAGAATGCAGCTGATGATGGAGGACGTCGATTGGGATGGCGATGAGTGGACGGAGGTGGACGACGAAGCAGTGAAGTTTGGTGCGCAAAAAAGTGGCGCTCCTGACTTTATCATCTGGGGTGATAGCCATGGTGTCGCAGCGATGGCAGGGTTGGTGCAAGCCACCGAAAAGCTAGGGATGACGGGTTGGGCTTTTCTTAACAATGGGACTCCGCCAGTCCCGGGACTTTGGCGCTCTGAGCTCAAGGAGCCCTCGGCATTGGCCACGGTAAAAATGAACGAATTGATTTTAGAAAAAATCATTCAGAGTGGAACCAAGGACGTGATCGTGGCAAGCCGTTGGGTGGCTCGATGCGAAGGGTATAATAAAGTTGAGATGCAGCCTTTTTGGCCCGAATACCAAGTCGCGCCCATGGCCGTCAACCAGCTCAACCACGCACCTTCGATTGCGCAATCCACCCAAGCTCTCTGCGATGGCTTAGTGAGTCTGAGTCGACGACTCCGTGAGCATGGAATTGAGCTTTGGTTGTTACAACAAATTCCCGAGAGTTCGATCGATCATGTCGCGTGGAAGTTCTATGCCTCAACCCGTTTTCCGTGGCTCTATTCGCTCGAGCAAGATGCCACGAGCTACGAATATCATCTCAACAGAGAAGAGTGGACGATGAATGCTCTCAGATCCTTGCCGCAAGGGACGATTCGTATCATTGACCCAACGTGGAGTTTTTTTCCAAAAGGAAGTGAAGAGAAACTCAGAATCTATGAGCAAAGATCCTATTATCGTGACGACGACCATCTGAGCCGTGCGGGATCTGAGCACTACTTAGCACCCGTCTTTGAGAGGGTCTTACCAGAGCTTCGCCACCCGTAGTGGTTACTCGGATTTTTGATCAGCTTGCGGTGCAAGTTGGGAAGGGGTTTGAGAATTAATCTGAACGTTTTCGATCGAGGAGCGCTGAGCCACTTGTTTGCGGCGCATGATGCTAAAGGCATCGGGAAGGTTGGGCGGACTTGGATGGGAGAGAAAAAACTCATCGAGATCGAGCCGATTTGCCGCTCTTGCCTTGCTGCTATTGTGGAGGTGCCCGTTGATTTCTTCGAAGTGGATATCAATCCCAGCCCCCTCTCGGATTTCTAAGTAGAGCTCTTGGGTGAGCGCTCCGAGCCTCTCATCACAAGCGACTCGTTCTCCCACTTGAACGAAGATTTCTGAGAGGCCGGCGTAGAAGCTTTGGATGATTTTTCCATCCGCAAGACGATGCCCGAGAAGCACGGCTTTTCCTGGGTATCCTTGAGGCTGACCAGTGTAGAGAACCAGACCATGCCCAGCAGCAGTTGGCCCCTCAGGTCTTTTAAAGAATCTCGCAGTTGGGAGTCGGAAGCGTTCCATGGCAGAGAGCCTACTAAGATTGGGTTGAAATTCTGCGGTCCAGAAGTCGGCAGTTTCTTGAGAAGGGTCTTCAATCGGATATCCCGCAACGGAGTCAGCTTCTTGAGCGGTTCGCAGCGAATGAGCGAAGTAGCGTGGATGCTCGCTTAAAAAATGGATTCCTAAGGTCATAAAAATCAGACCAAGAAGAATGACCGAAGCAATGATGATGTGGCTACGACGAATCTTCATGGGTAGAAGTTTTCAGCGAAGATCACGGCTCGGCAAATCAGAAGTGGTGTAAATTTGACGGAACCTTAATTAAACTCTAGACTCCGACTACCATGAAATCATCTTTGATTCTGCTCTTGGCTCTGAGTTCTTTGTTCCTTCCCCAGTGTCGTGACCAAGAGGGTCAGGGGGAATCCTCTCAAAGCGGAGGGGGAGAATCAAAAGGTCAAACCGCGGTAAATGACATGACGAATCTAAATGAAGATCAGGGAGCGAGTGCTTCAGAGAACCCCAAGGTTGATTATGGTGCTCTCAGCGACGAAGAGTGGAAAGCTCGCCTTACACCTGAGCAGTATTATATTCTCAGGCAGGCCGGCACGGAGCCCCCCAATGGGGAGGTCTACAAGGAGTTTAAGGGGCAAGGTGGCGGAACTTACCACTGTGCAGGCTGTAATACGGAGCTCTTCAAATCTGATACCAAGTTCGATTCTCATTGTGGATGGCCCTCATTCTACGACCCTTCAAAGGCTCAAAATGTCAAAACCGATGTGGATTTTCACCTTGGCTACGCCCGCACGGAGGTGCGTTGTGCCGTCTGTGATGGTCATTTAGGTCATGTCTTTTCCGGGGAGCGCTTTGCGTCAATGGGAGGAGGGCAGACGCCAACGGGACAGCGCTACTGTATCAACGGGACCGTTTTAAAATTTGTCCCCAATGAGCAAAAAAGTGGTGTCGAGTAGCCGCCAGCTCCTTTTTGGTGCTGCCATTTGAGGCACGGGCTGCGATGTCGAGTCCACGAAAAGTTCATTTTTAATTGAACTATGCCATTGAGTTGGTTAAGTTCTTTTTGATGACCGGCGGGGAGCAAAAACGGCAAGCCTTGACTGATTTTGAAGTCACTGTCGTCGATTTTTTTTGTGATGGGATGAAGGTTCTGGGGCTCCCAAAATCAATTGGTGAGATCTACGGGATTCTCTTTATTTCCCAAGAACCCTTGGCCTTAGATGACTTGGTTCAAAAACTTGAGATTAGTAAAGGCTCAGCAAGCCAAGGCCTTCGCTTGTTAAAGAATTTGGGGGCGGTGCGGGAGTCTTCCGAGGTGACTGGGAGAAAAAGCTTTTATGAGCCAGACGTCGAATTAAAGCAGCTGGTGAGCGGTTTTATTAAAGAGCAAGTGATGCCTCATTTGCAAAGTGGTGAGCAGAAGCTCACGCGCCTGAGAACCATGGTGGAGCAAATGCCAGGTGACATGAGGTCTGATTTTTATATGGGGCGGATTCAGCGACTCGATCGCTGGACTAAGAGAGCAAGAATCGTCTTACCACTGTTGCAGAAGTTTCTAGGGAGATAGATGATGAAGACAGAAAGCGCATGGTATGTCCTTCGGACGCAGGTGAAGAGAGAAAAGCTTGCCGCGGCGAATCTGCGACTGTTGGAAAACGTCGAGGTCTTTTTGCCTCGGCTTCGTTATCAAAAAGCAACTCGGCGAGGACGTGTTTGGTGGGTCGAGCCGCTTTTCCCAGGGTATTTACTTGCGAAGTTTTCTCTCCCTGAGGCCGGGAGGATGGTGACTTACAGCGCGGGAGTGAGTCGTATCATTAGTTTTGGTGATGAAGTTCCCCAAGTTCCGGATACCTTTGTGGAGACCCTCCAGCAAGAGGTCACCAGACTGGAAACGGGGGATGAAGAGATTGTCGTTGATTGGAAAGTCGAGGTGGGTGAAGAGGTTGAAATCGCCGATGGACCCTTTAAAGGAATGGAGGGCCAAGTTTTGGAAGTGCGACCCGAAGCGGAGAGGGTGAGATTGTTGCTCGAGTTTTTAGGGGAATCAAAGCCGGTAGAAGTCAGCTTGTTTAGTTTAATTCTCTCCCATCCAGAAATTCCAACTGCGTGGAAGGGCTCTCGTTGAATGATTAGAGACAGTTCATTATTAATTGAACAAAAATCGGATTCATGAGTCTATCCCATCGAACATCAAGTCTTTGAGCTCGAGCTCACATGGCCTCTTTTTACTCTTCGGGTTTTGTTTTCAGAAATGGAAGTAAGCGACCTAGGGCGGCAGCGTCCTTACCCAATCATTTTTAATTAACTTATCATGAAACTCTTTATTGCCGGTCACCGCGGGATGGTGGGTTCTGCCCTCGTTCGTGAAGCTTCTAAACGTGAAGGGATAGACATTCTCACCGCGAGCCGAGATCAACTGGATCTTTTGGATCAGGCCGCTTGCCATCAATGGTTAAAAGATCACGCTCCAGATCAGGTCATTATCGCGGCGGCTAAGGTTGGAGGAATCCATGCCAATTCAACCTACCCGGCTGAGTTTATTTACGAGAACCTTGCCATTGCGACAAATCTGATCGAGGGATCAAGGCAAGCTGGTGTAGGTCGTTTCTTGTTTCTGGGAAGCTCTTGCATTTACCCCAAGATGGCTCCTCAACCGATGCCCGAGGAGTGTTTGCTTACCAGTCCTTTAGAAGTCACAAATGAAGCCTACGCCATTGCGAAAATTGCGGGTCTAAAAATGTGCCAGCACTACCGCGCTCAATATGGCTTGATGTATCATTCCGCGATGCCGACCAATCTCTATGGTCCCGGAGATAACTACCATGCTGAGAATTCTCATGTGATTCCCGCTCTCATTCGCCGCTTTCATGAAGCAAAGGAGCGGGGAGATGCCGCAGTGACGATTTGGGGAAGCGGCACACCGCGCCGAGAGTTTCTCCACGTCGATGATTTGGCAAGCGCATGCTTCCATCTTCTTGATCAAGAGCAGCCTCCCGATTGGGTCAATCTTGGGGTGGGTGAAGATGTGACTATTTTTGAGCTCGCCCAATTCGTCGCTCAGACCGTTGGTTTTACCGGAGAGATCAGGACAGATCCCTCTAAACCCGATGGGACCCCTCGGAAATTGTTGGATGTGACACTTCTCCAAGAGACAGGCTGGCAGGCCTCGATCAATCTTCAAGAAGGCCTCCAGGGTGCTTATCAAGATTTCTTAGCCACTCTTGATGAAGGCACCGCCAGACTCTAAAAGACACGAATCACGACTTTAAAAATTATGAAAAAAGCACTCATCACCGGAATTACCGGCCAAGATGGCTCCTACTTAGCGGAGTTTCTCCTTGAGAAAGGATACGAGGTTCACGGGATCAAACGCCGAGCCTCTTCCTTTAATACAGAGCGCGTGGACCATATTTACGAGGATCCTCATGTGGAAAAAGCACGGTTTAAGCTCCACTACGGGGACCTCACCGACACTTCAAACCTCACGAGAATTCTCAGCGAAGTGCAACCGGATGAGGTTTACAATTTAGGAGCGCAGTCTCATGTAGCGGTTTCTTTCGAATCTCCCGAATACACCGCCGACGTCGATGCGATTGGCACCCTTCGTCTCCTTGAGGCCATTCGATTCTTGGGTCTTGAGAAAAAGACGCGCTTTTACCAAGCCTCGACCTCCGAGCTCTTTGGACTTGTTCAAGAGGTTCCACAAAAGGAAACCACTCCCTTTTACCCTCGCTCGCCTTATGCTGCAGCGAAGATGTATGCCTATTGGATTACCGTGAACTACCGTGAGTCCTATGGGATCTATGCCTGCAATGGGATCCTATTTAACCACGAGTCTCCACGGCGAGGTGAAACCTTCGTGACGCGCAAGATCACTCGAGCACTTGCCAATATTTCCCAAGGCTTGGAGGCTTGCTTGTTTCTGGGAAATATGGACGCATTGCGTGATTGGGGGCATGCCAAGGACTACGTGCGCATGCAGTGGATGATGCTTCAGCAAGAAGTGGCGGAGGATTTTGTGATTGCGACTGGCAAACAGATTTCGGTGCGTGAGTTCGTTTCTCTTTCAGCAAAGGAAGCGGGCATTGAGTTGAGCTTTAGCGGGCAAGGAGTCGATGAAATTGGAACAGTCACAGCGGTGGATCAGAATCAGTCCCCAGCGGTGAATGTTGGCGACGTGATTGTGAGAGTCGATCCTCGTTATTTTCGTCCAGCGGAGGTTGAGACGCTCTTGGGAGATCCCACCAAAGCAAAAGAAAAACTGGGCTGGGTCCCCGAGATCACCGTGGAAGAGATGTGTGCGGAAATGGTCTCACACGACCTTGAGAAGGCGAAGCAACACGCACTTCTCAAAAAGCATGGCCACCATGTGTCGGTGGCAACAGAAGGATAAATTAAAGTGGTTTTAGCAGAACCAACGACTCGTGAGGTCATTGGCTTCCCGGTGGCCGTGACAAGTTATCAGGAAATGGTGACTTGGGCGATGGCAGCCGCGGTGCATGGGCAAAGGCCCTATGCCGTCTGTGCCGCCAATACTCATGTGCTCTCACATGCTCGGCATCACCGGAGCTTTGGAGCCGTGATCTCAAGATTTGATGTGATCTGTCCCGATGGGACACCTTTGCTTTGGGTCATCAATGCTCAATTAGCAAAGGCTCAAAAACTCAAAGACCGAGTTTATGGTCCGAGTTTAATGCTTGAGCTTTTGAAGGCCACGGAAGGCAAAAAGGATCACTCCCATTTCTTACTCGGTGGAAAACCAGAGACGCTCCATCAATTAGAAAAGAGATTCTCAAAGAACGAGATCGCGGGGACCTACTCGCCACCGTTTGGTCCTTGGCCGCCTGATGAAAATGAGAAAATCAAAACAATGATTGCTCAATCGGGTGCGAAGTATGTTTGGGTTGGCTTGGGGTGCCCTAAGCAAGAGCAATGGATTGCTGATCATCTCGAAGCCCTTTCGCCCGCGGTCTATTTTGGAATTGGAGCTGCCTTTGCTTTCCATGCCGGTGAGGTGCGCCAAGCGCCTCGCTGGATTCAAAGATTTGGACTCGAATGGCTTTACCGACTTTGTGCGGAACCTCGTAGGCTTTGGAAGAGATATGCGCTCCACAATTCTCTCTTTCTCTATTATTTAGCAAAAGATTATACCCGTGGCTGATCACATCCATACGCAATTTCATCGCTTTGTTTCCCGGCAAGAAAAAGAAGAACTTCTTGGTCAAGAAGGGCTCGTTTTGTGGATGTATGGTTTGAGTGGGTCAGGGAAATCGACCATTGCTGCTGCGGTTGAGAGAAAGCTTCATCAACAGGGTCGCTTTGTGGTGATTTTAGACGGAGATAATTTTCGAGATGGGTTGAATGCTGATCTTGGGTTTAGTGATGAGGACCGGAGGGAAAATGTCCGCCGTGTTGCTGAAGTTGCCAAAATGTTCGCTCAGCAAGGGGTGATTGTCTTGGTTTCTGTCATTACACCCAAGAGAGAACTTCGCGATCAGGCTCGAGAGATCGTGGGAGAGGGCTTCCATGAAATCTTTATTAAGGCATCTCTTGAGACTTGTTCGCAACGCGACCCGAAGGGCCTCTATGCAAAAGTTGCTGCAGGTGAAATTCAGCAGTTTAC
>Ga0181566_10002128_pt1 | contig 16304 bp, 12 predicted proteins | sample 101ome_15_FD_133762 | JGI IMG/M metagenome (GOLD analysis project Ga0181566, IMG submission 133762) | Coastal salt marsh microbial communities from the Groves Creek Marsh, Skidaway Island, Georgia - 101402AT metaG (megahit assembly) | ecosystem: Environmental > Aquatic > Marine > Intertidal...
CCAAGCAGGAGGTCGTTTTCATCGCAAAAGTATGATCAAGACACGCCTGGTTGCAGGCGATGCAGGTATTGATTTCGTGTTCACGACCCTCCGCCGATTTTTTCATCAATTCCGCATCGGCCAGCATGGGGCGTGCCATAGAAACCAGATCAGCGTCCCCATCTGCCAGAACGGCTTCGGCGACATCCGGCATGTTGATGCGGTTTGAGGTAATGACGGGCACGGACACTTCGTTGCGTACGCGCCGCGTAACCCCGGTAAAGGCTCGCCTCGGCACCATGGTGGCAATGGTCGGCACCTGCGATTCATGCCAGGTAAAGTGCGTTGAGATCATGGATACCCCGGCGGCCTCAAGCGCTTTGGAGAGCAGGGCAATCTCGTCCCAGCTCATGCCGCCTTGCAGCATGTCCATCGCCGCGATTCGGAAAATAACAATGAAGTCGGGTCCTACCGCCTCGCGCACCCGTCGCACCACTTCGACGGGAAAACGCATGCGGTTCTCATAACTGCCGCCCCATCGATCCGCACGCTGATTCGTTTTTTCCACCAAAAAAGTCGAGAGCAGGTAGCCGGCCGAGCCGATAATCTCGACGCCGTCATAGCCCGACTGCTTCGCAAGAGTGGCGCAGTGCGCGTGGTCGGCAATCTGCTTTTCAATACCCGCCTCGTCCAGTTCGTTGGGCGAGAACGCACCGATACGAGACCGGACTGGCGATGGCGCCACGGCGCTGGCGTTATAGGCCAGCGGCCCCATGTGCAAAATCTGCAAACAAATTTTGCAGTCGGGCGCCGCGCTATGCACAGCGTCGGTGACGACGCGATGGCCTGCCGCTTCTTCCTCAGTGTTCAGCTTGGACGCTGCCGCCAGCGGTTTGCCATGCTCATCGGTCACGACCATACCGCCCTCTTCGTTGGGAGAAATCCCCCCGGTAATGATCATGCCCACACCACCGGCAGCCCGCTCGGCGTAGAACGCCGCCATGCGCTCGAAGCCGTCGGGTTGCTCCTCCAGGCCCGTGTGCATCGACCCCATGATGCATCGGTTACGCAGTTGCGTATGACCCAGATCCAGAGGCGAAAAGAGTTTTGGATAGCGGGCATATCCCGGCAGATCAACTTTGGCATTCATGGCAATGACTCATCTCATTCGGTAGCAGTTTGGGCGGGCACCTTAACTCAGGCGCCTACCTGAAAACAGCGAAAGTGCGGCGCGACCCATTCAGGCTCACGGCCCACAATTCCGCTAGCGCAGCGCGCCAACATGGGGTGGCGCCCAGTCGCCACCCTTTACTACGCACGTGGCGTCGACCTGTCTTACTTTCTTGCGTGAGGAGCCAGAAGACGAACCGGTGGCCCTACGCGGCAAAGCGTCCGACCGTTGCCGCAGTTTTACCGGCTCAATGCCACTTTTCATCGCGTTTCCGTATAGATTGTTAGACATAAATACAGTACAACTATTGGTACATTGGCGCATTATTGATTCAGGATGGTGGCAAGAACCGCACTACTGACCGTCGGACGCTTTCCCAAAGCGCTGACATTGGCACGGGCACTTCATCGCAACGGTGTCAGGGTGATTGTGGCCGACCCACTGAAACGGCAGCTTTGCTCCGTGAGCCGTGCGGTGGCCAAGAATTATCAGGTAACGGCGCCAAATGATGATGTGAGCGCATGGGAACAGGATATCCTCGCCATCATTGCCAAGGAGCAGGTGACGGATTTGGTTCCCGCCTCCGAGGAAATCTGTCACGTGGCCAATCTGGCGCAGCGTCTCCCTGCCGGCGTTCGTTACGTCGGCCCCTCTTCCCAATGGATTGAGCAGTGGCATGACAAGCTGCTCTTTGCAGACCATGCCATCGCGAGAGGCGTAACAGCACCCTCCGTTTTTACAACGGCTGATCCCGAGACCCGGGCACTTATCAGGCAGACCGATTGCGTGCTAAAGCCGAGACGGGGCTGCTCAGGCACCGAAGTGTCATTTATCGAGCAAGGCAGTAGCCTGCCCACCCCCTCAAACGACATGCTGCTGCAACGGAGGGTGGTAGGCACCCACCTGTGCACGCTGAGTTGGGTCGATAATGGTGAGGTGAAGGCGACCGCCAGCTATCGTGGCAGCACCCATAGCGGCACGGTTGCGGTCGGATTTCACAGCGCACCTACCCCTTTCTCTGTCAAGCGCTGGATTGATCAGTTTCTGGCCGATACCGGCGTGACCGGTTTTATCAGCTTTGATTTTATCCTCGACCACAGCGGCATCCCCTGGGGGATCGAATGTAACCCCCGACTCAGCAGTGGCGTTCACTTCATCGACGAGGCGTGGCTGGGTGCAGCCGTCATGGGCGAAGCAAGTCAACCGGCGCCCATCAGCACCGCCGGAAAACGCGCCCAGTGGAGCTATTCCACGTTGACGGAGGCGTACAAATATCTGTTTCGCTTTCAGCTGCGCGATTTGGTTCGCTGCCTGCGCGACCTATTAACCTCTCGCGATGCCGTGTGGTCGTGGCGCGATCCGCTCCCGTTCCTTCTGATGACGCCCCTGTGTTGGGAGTTCATCTGGAGATCACTGACCCGAGGAATGACCATCGGCGATGCCAGTCAATGTGATGTCGCCTGGCATTGGTTTGACCGGAACAGGCAAGCCGAGACCGACGCTATGGAGCGCGGTGAGCAACGTGAAGCATGATCTGCCTGGCAGGTCGGGTGGTCATGCGCGCTGCGGGGCGCACCTGTTGATCAGGGCTCAGCACCCAATCGAAATGCCGAACCAACTCGGCGAGAATCAGAACACTCTCGGTTTGGGCAAACCCTGCCCCGACGCAGGTATGCGGCCCCTGACCAAAAGGAATATAGGCGCCGGGTGTCAGCGCGCCTTCGTTTTCAGGCAAGAATCGCTCGGGCGCAAACGTATGCGGATCGGACCACCATTTGGAATGACGCTGCAACGTCCACGGTGCAATCATGACCAAGGCCCCTTTGCGCAAACGTCGCCCCGCCACCGTCGTCTCCCGCAGCGCCACCCGCGGCATAAAGGTGATGGGGGGGTAAAGGCGCAAGGTCTCTTTAAAAAAGGCCTTCACCAGGGGCAATTGCCGGGTCAATTCAAAGGTCAGTGGGGCCTCCCCTGCCACGCTGTCAATTTCCTCTCGAAGTCGACCCACCCAATGCGGCTGGGCCGCAAGAATATAGAACGCCCAGGTCAGGGCGCTTGCGGTCGTCTCGTGGCCCGCCAGGAAAAATACGCCAAGCTGGTCGATCAACGCCTCACGCGAGAAGGGTTCGCCTGTCTCCTGATCCCGCGCGGCGATGACGCTGCTGGCAATGTCGTCAAAACGATCAGGTTCGCTCAGATGAGAGTCCACCAATTTTCCCAAATGACGGCGAATCCGCTCACAGGCAGCAAGCACTTCGGGCGGCTGCGGTGTATCGCTCCACGCGGGCTTCACAATCAAGCGCAAAACATCGACCTGTACCGCCGAGCGTTCGAACAGTGTGAAGTCCTCAAAAACATCGACCGCCACGCCCGACTGCAGCGGCGTAGAAAACACCGTGCGACAGATAATATCGGCGGTCAGATGACTCATGGCCAGATCCAGAGAAAACGTCTCACCCGATGTTGCTCTGTCTCTCAAGGTGACCAAATGGTCGCTGACCGCAGCCTGCATCGCCGCAAATGCGTGACTGATGCGCATATGGGAGAACGCGGGATCGATCATCGCGCGCTGTCTTTTCCATCGCTCACCGTCAGTCACAAAAATGCTGTCGCCGATAAGATGTTCAAGGGCGTTTACCATCAGGTCGCTTTTCGGGAAGACACCATCGGCGTCACGCATAATCTCGCGAACAACCTCGGGGTCGTTGAACAGCACCGTGGAGCGTCGCGAGTAGCCGAGGTTACCGACGTCAAAGTGATAGGCGGCAGCGGGCAACAACTCCAACAAGTTACCGTCCCCTTTCCAAAGCACACGGGCCAGCGCTACGACCGACCACAGCGACAGAGGTTTGGGGGGAATGTAGGGGGCCGACGCTGTCATTTCGGGCTTCCTGATCACTGCGCGCAGTATGGAGGGGCGGTCTGATGCTGTCGAGCCACACGCTGTTTGAATGGCTGGTCGGCCTGCACATTGCCACGGGGTCGGTAGGGCTCTGTGTCATCTGGGTTCCCATTGCTGGTCGCAAAGGAGGTCGGCTGCATCGGCGCGCGGGCACCCTCTTCGTCCAGTCCATGATCGTCACAGGTTTCACTGCGGTCGCAATCAGTCTTACCACGCTCTACGATCCGACAGGCACCCATCCACATCTGGCCGATCATCCGGTGTTTTCAGACCCGCTAGCGATAACCAACATTTTCGGCTGGATGATGCTGTATCTCGCTACCCTGACAATTAATCTCGCCTGGCAAGGCTGGTTAAGCATGCGTCACGGCGCCGATCATCTCCGGAATCGTGTGTGGCATAACCTGCTGTCGCAGGCAGCTCTCACCCTGGTATCGGTCAATTGTTTTGTGCGGGGCGTGGGCGCCTCTGAGCCTATGATGATGGGCATCTCAATGGTGGGGTTCGCAACAGTCGCGACCAACCTTTGGTTTATCTACAAACCCGACCCCCTACCCAGTGATCGCATTAAAGAGCACATCAAATGCCTGATCGGCGCGGGCATCTCGGTATACACCGCCTTTTTTGCGTTTGGTGCCGTGCGTCTGCTTCCGGAATTGGCCCTGCAACCGGGCCTCTGGGCCATTCCACTGGTGGTTGGATTGACGCTGATCATTTATCACCAGCGTGCAGTAACGCGACCTGTCGCTCGTAAATGGCGTGTGGCATGACCGCCAGACACGCGATTGTGGTGGGCGCGGGCGCAGGTGGTCTTGCGGCGGGAATCGATTTAGCCAGATCAGGTTTCCAAGTCACGGTACTGGAACGAGCAGCTACCCCCGGCGGCAAGATGCATACCCGCGAGGTCGACAACCGATTGGTAGACGGCGGCCCGACCGTGCTCACCATGCGCTCAATTTTTGAGCAGCTTTTTGCCGATGCCGGAGCGCGACTTGAGGATCATCTTTCACTACTAAACAGTCCAATCATTGCTCGACACGCGTGGAGTCGCGGCGGTGTATTGGATCTTTACCCTAATCTGGCGCAATCACGACGATCGATCGAGGCGTTTGCGGGGAACGACAACGCGGCGGGTTTCGAGCGGTTCTACAGACAAAGCGCCAAAATTCACCAGACCTTGTCAAATACCTTTATGACCGCGCCGAAACCCAGCCCAGTAACGCTTGTCAGTCGAGTGCTTCGCGAGCACCGCCCGAGTTCATTGGTCGCCGCGCGACCTGCACCGAACCTGTGGCAAGCGCTGGGTCAATTTTTTCCAGATGAGCGTTTGCGACAGCTCTTCGCCCGTTACGCGACGTACGTGGGCTCCTCCCCTTTGAGCACGCCGGCAACCCTGATGCTGATCGCTCATGTCGAGTTGGAGGGTGTGTGGTTAGTTGATGGCGGTATGCAACGATTGGCTGCATCCATGGCGACGTTGGCACAAAGTCTTGGAGCAGATCTTCACTTTAATAGCCACGTAAGCGAAGTACTGGTGAAGGGCAACAGGGCAGCCGGTGTTCGTCTTGAGGATGGAACCACGCTGCCAGCAGATGTGGTGGTTTTCAATGGCGACAGCAATGCGTTGGCGACGGGTCAGCTGGGCGCTGGCGCGATGCGCGCCGTGAAACCCAGACCAGCCCAAAAGCGCGGGCTCTCGGCGCTGACTTGGTGCATTAAAGGGAGCAGTTCCGGTTTCGATCTGGATCATCACAACGTATTCTTTGAGGCCGATTATCCCAGCGAATTCAACGCGCTTTTCCGCGAACGCTCCGTTCCAAAAAAACCAACGGTTTATCTCTGCGCTCAGGATCGTGGACCCCATCGGGCGCTCAACGGCGCTGAGCGCATGCTGATGCTCGTCAATGCACCTGCGGACGGCGACAGACAAACATGGGACAAAGACCGGGTCGCCAGAACGCGAGACAACGCCCTCGCCGTGCTAGGCCGGTGTGGGCTGAATTTGAACTTTCGGGAAAGCGACTGCGTGAGCACAACACCTAACGACTGGCATGGGCGTTTTCCTGCCAGCGGTGGTTCGCTCTATGGGGGGGCATCCCACGGCATCTGGTCCAGCTTTACCCGCCCCGGCGCACGAAGCCGACTACGGGGCCTGTATCTGTCTGGCGGCAGCGTTCATCCGGGTCCGGGCGTGCCGATGGCCACCCTCTCAGGCCGACTGGCGGCGCACGCTGTTATCAGGGATATCGGCTGACGCCGTCGCACCCCGCCCCGGCGGCACCCAAAAGTCCTCGAGCGCGTTGATCGTATCGTGAGTCAGTTCCCAATGGGGCAGACCAAGACTCGGAGACAGCTGCTTGGCAGCCCAATTACTATAGACCTCCGTTAATTCCGGCACCCGTTCAAAGCTGATATTGGGGTCTTGGTCAAAAAGCACCAGACAAGGAATTTTCAACCGGCTGTACAACCTTGAAATCGCCTGTTCCGTGAACAGGTTGAATGTCAGGAATTTCAGCGGAGCGTAATGCGCCCCCGGCTGCCGCGTCGTCTCACAGGCGTACTGCACCAAGTATTCCGGTGTAGTGCCAACAAAGGCTTGCCCTAGAAACCATCTGACGCTCGGCCGACTGGTCAACGCACGAAACAGGGGCTGTCCCACCCAGCGGGATCCCAACAAGCGATCAATTGGCGAGCCATGGGACAACGGTCGCGGCATACGATTGCTCATGCCTGTGGGAGAAATCAGACTCAGGCTTCGCACTTGAGTGCCCTGTTCGAGAATGGCCCGCGCCATGAATTCGCCCGTCAGTGAGAGCGCTACGATGTCGGCTGGCCCGGGCAGGCTTTCGAGCCACTCTGCCAACCAACGGGCATAGAGGCCGCTGCTGTAGCGGACATCGGGTCGGTCGGATAGGCCGAATCCGGGGAGATCCGGCGCCCAAACCGGTCGCTTGTCGCGGTAGTACTCAAAAAGCGGCCGCATTTCCATTGCGCTGGGCGCGGCGTTGATACTGTGAAGCAACACCAGCGGTGTGCCCTCATCGACCTCACCCCGATAACCGCGCAGCGTTACCCCTCCGTTGAGCGGAAAGGCAAATTGTTCCGAGTCCAAAGCAGGCGTCAGCGGCTGAGCCATGTTATAACCATCAATGTAATTTGACAGTTTGCTAGTATAGTTTGTCTGACAGCAAAAGGGGTAGCCCTTCACTCAAAGAAGCGGCGTGGCAGTTTTCATCGCCAAGACGAGAAATGCCGACTCAAGATAGGTAGCGATAGGGGGCATTGATGGGCATCGCTTTTCCGTTCACCGCAATCGTCGGTCAGGAAGACATGAAGCGCGCGCTGATGATAGCGGCGGTCGACCCAGGCGTGGGTGGGGTGCTGGTGCTCGGCGAACGCGGTACGGGTAAATCCACCACCATTCGGGCTTTGGCGGCAATGCTGCCCACCATCGACGTCGTCGATCAGTGCCTCTATCAATGCGACCCAACCGCCCCCCGCCCCGGCCTATGCGATCACTGTGGCAAACCTGCGGACACCCCTGCTTCCCGCGCGGTCACCATCCCGGTTGTCGACCTGCCGCTGGGCTCCACAGAGGATCGCGTTGTCGGCGCATTGGATATTGAGCGCGCCCTGGTCAACGGTGAAAAGGCATTTCAGCCCGGTCTATTGGCGCAAGCCAACCGCGGCTTTTTGTACGTGGATGAAGTGAATCTGCTCGAGGATCACATTGTCGATGCGCTACTTGACGTGGCCGCATCGGGCGAGAATGTAGTGGAGCGAGAGGGCTTGAGCATTCGCCACCCTGCGCGTTTTGTATTGGTCGGCAGCGGTAATCCTGAGGAAGGCGAACTGCGTCCACAACTTCAGGATCGCTTTGGACTATCGGTGGATATTCGCACACCCGCGGACGTGTCCACTCGCGTAGAAATTATTCGCCAACGAGAAGCATTCGATCACGATCGCGCCGCCTTCAAAAAAAAATGGGCGCGCAAGGAAAGCGCACTGCGCCGTAAAATCCAAAAGGCCCGAGCCTGCCTCGACGATGTGGATACGCCCGCCGATTTGCTCGAGACTGCCGCCCGCCTTTGCCTCTCCCTCGGCACAGATGGCCTTCGAGGGGAACTCACTTTGGTCCGCAGCGCACGAGCATTGGCGGCTTTAGAGGGCAAAAATGCCGCGACGCTTGCGCACCTTAAAACGGTCTCCACATCGGTACTGCGACACCGGTTGCGGCGCGACCCATTGGACGAATCCAGCGCCGACAGCCGTGTAGAACGCGCAGTGGCTGAACTATTTGGTAATGACCACCACAGATAAGTTCTCTCCCTGGGTCGACGCCGAGTGGGCAGCGGCAATTGTCGTACTGCTCGGGCACGCTCTGGGTGGCGCGCATTTACGGGCGCCCCCCGGGCCGGTGAGAGACTATTGGCTGGAGAGAGTCAAAGACCTCTCGGGGCAGTCTGTCTTGAGAAAAATTCCCGCCAACGTATCAGAGGCGCGGCTGTTGGGGGGCACAGACCTCAGCGCTACGCTCGAACACGGTAGACCGATCGCCGCAACAGGGCTGCTGGCCGAATGCGATCGGCGCATTGTGATCGCGGCCATGGCGGAGCGCATGCCCCGCAATACGGTGCATCACCTCTGCACCGCCCTCGAGGAGGGCGAACTGCGTATTGCCCGGGACGGCATTACCGGCAGCGCCGCTGCTCGACTGACGCTGATAGTCAATGATGAGGGAAGCGAAGAAGAAACGATTCACCCCGCGCTGGCGGACCGCCTTGGCGTTACCGTGAATCTGGAAGCGATTGGCATCCACGATGCCGAGGACGAGGTGTTTGACGCCGCGTGTATCGATCAGGCCAAAGGCGCACTCGAACACGTGAGCGTCATGGCCGAACACTACAACGCGCTTTGCGGCATCGGTTCGTCGCTGGGTATCGAATCGCCTCGCCCGCTCATCGCCGGCCTGAAGGTGATGCGTGCCTGCGCCGCCATTGAAGGCCGGAACAACACTAATGAAGACGATCTCTCGCGGACGGTAAGGCTGTGTCTGTTACCCAAGGCGCGGCAACTGCCCGAATTCAGTGAGCCTGAAAATGAAGCGCCACCTCCAGAGGAGGAAAGCGAGGAAGAACAGGCGCCGCCCCGCCAGGAACAGCCGCCACCAGAAGAAGATCGCCTGCTCCAGGCCGCGTTGGCTATGCTGCCTCCAGGTTTACTGGAACAACTACAAACCCGCGCCGCAAAACTGCGGCAAAGCAGCGCCGGGGCATCCGGCGCTCAGCATCGGCATCAGCAAAGAGGACGCCCCACCGGCGTCTTTCGCGGCGACCATCGCAAAGGCGGTAGAGTCAATATTCTTGCGACCCTGCGTGCTGCGGCACCTTGGCAGCCCCTGCGTAAGCGGGAACGGGGCGCTCACGCCCGGCGACTGGAGATTCGGCGCGACGATATTCACTTGACCCGTTTTCAGCAGCGTCGCGAGACACTCACGCTCTTTGTCGTGGACGCGTCTGGCTCGGCTGCCATGCAGCGGCTCGCAGAGGCCAAAGGCGCGGTGGAACTCCTGCTGGCAGATTGTTATGTCCGTCGCGATCAGGTGGCACTCATCGCCTTTCGCGACGACGGCGCCGAGCTACTGCTTCCGCCAACTCGCTCCTTGGTACGGGCAAAAAAAGCGCTCGCTGCCCTGCCGGGCGGGGGCGCCACTCCCATGGCGGCGGCACTGGATCTGACACGGGAAACCGTTCAACGCAGTGCAAAGCAGGGCATTACCACCCACTACGTGCTGCTGACCGACGGTGCTGCAAATGTCGCGCGTGACGGCGCACGTAATCGCGAGGCCGGCACCCGGGATGCGCTGCTCGCCGCAAGCGCACTGGCACACAGCGCGGCAGGCGGTCTTGTCATCGATACGGCACAGCGGCCCCAGCCCCGGGCCAGAACGCTTGCTGAGATGCTAAACAGCGCCTACATCGCCCTGCCTAAAGCCGACGCACAGACGCTGAATCGGACGATTCGCGCGGCGACGCTATGACCCCTGAACAGCGCTGGTCAGAAGTCGCCGATTTCTGGCCCCTGTCTTCAGCCAGTCAATTCATTGCGGTTGACGACATTCATTTTCATGTACAAGTGACGGGTACCGGGCCCGACCTGCTCATGTTGCACGGCGCTGGTGCCTCGAGCCACTCCTTTGCGGGCATGACACAACAACTTGCCGCGCAGTATCGCGTGATCACCCCGGATTTACCTGGCCAGGGCTTCACAACGCTACTTCCACCGGAGCAAGTGGGCTTAACGGCTTTCTCTCGTTACCTGAACGCATTGTTGGAGCGACTCAACGCGTCACCCGAGTGGATTATTGGACATTCCGCCGGCTCAGCGCTCGCCGCCCAATTGACGCTGGACCTGCCACAAACACCCCGCGGACTCCTCTGCATCAACGCCGCATTCAAGCCCTTCGGAGCGATGGCGGCACCCTTCTTCAGCGGCGCCGCCAAGTGGCTTTCCCGAAGCCGCTGGCTACCTACAGCACTCGCTTCACCCACTCTGCGCTGGCGCGCCACGGCGTCCATGCTTTCGGATACGGGCTCTCACGTGACGCCGCTGAGCTCAAGATGTTACGACACGCTGTTAGGCAACCCCGAGCATATCGCGGGCACACTGCGGATGATGGCGGGATGGGATCTGCCTCCGTTGCTTGATCGCCTGCCCGACCTGAACGCGGTCGTGTGGCTCGTAGCCTGCGAGGGCGATCGCACGATACCCCCCAGCCGTAGCACCGCAGTAGCCCCCTTGTTGCGCCGTTTTAAAACGTGTCTAGTGCCAACGCTGGGCCACCTCGGTCACGAGGAATCTCCGGCGGTTTTTGTCGACCTCTTCAACGATCTGGTCACCGCAACCGCCGAGAGACCGTGAAAAGAAAGGTGTGCAGGCGTAATACGGCGCTGTTACACTGTCAAATATAAATGACAGTAAAAGTGTCGTTATTTTATGAATATTGCGCAATCCGCCTTCGATGCCCTCGGCACCGCAGACCCGCGCCCCACCGCGCTGGTCATCGGTACCGGCTTTGGGGGCCTCGCTGCGGCGATCCGACTGGGCGCCAAAGGCTATCGGGTGCATATGCTGGAAAAGCTGGATGCACCGGGTGGAAGGGCCTACGTCTACCGGCAGGATGGCTTCACCTTCGACGCGGGACCCACCATTGTCACCGCGCCCTTTCTGCTTGAGGAGCTCTGGCGCCTTTGCGGCAAAACCTTCGCTGACGATGTGGACTTGCGACCCATGGATCCGTTTTTTCGGATTCGCTTTGACGATGGTCGCATCTTCGATTACTCCGGCGACAAGGCGCGCAATATTGAACAAATAAAAAACTATAACGAAGCCGATGCCGCGGGCTACGAGCGCTACCTGAAGGCCAGTGAGGATCGCTATAAGGTTGGCTTTGAAGGCTTAGTCGACAAGCCTTTTGACTCCTTGCTGGCGCTGTTTAAATTCATGCCGCAGCTCATTCGGCTGCGGGCTGATCGCAGCGTGTACAGACTCGTGTCACGCTACATTCGCGACCCACAGCTGCGCATGACCATGAGTTTTCACCCGCTCCTGATCGGCGGCAACCCGTTCTCAGTGACCAGCGTCTACACGCTCATCTCCTATCTTGAGCAACGTTTCGGCGTATGGTCCGCCATGGGCGGCACGGGCAGTATCGTCAAAGGCATGGCCTCACTCATCGAGGGACAGGGCGGACTGATCGAATGCAACGCAGAGGTCAATGAAATCCTTGTCGAGTCAGGATCTGTTCGAGGCGTGCAACTCAAGGATGGCCGCGTTATCAAAAGCGACATCGTCGTATCCAACGCGGATGCAGCCTGGACCTACCGCCACCTGATTAAGCCCGAGCACCGCAAGCGATGGACAGACCGGAAAATTGAACGCTCGCATTTTTCGAACGGTCTCTTCGTTTGGTACTTCGGCACACGCGGACAGTATCCAGATGTTCCCCACCATTCCGTCATTCTCGGGCCCCGCTATCAGGGACTGCTAGACGATATCTTCAAGCGCAAAATTCTGGCTGAGGATTTCAGTCTCTACCTGCACAGACCCACCGAAACGGATCCCGCGCTTGCGCCCGAGGGCTGCGATGCCTTTTACGTGTTGGCGCCAGTGCCACACCTCGATGCCAATGTGGATTGGCTCGCCTACGCAGAGACCTTCAAAGAACGCATCTGCACGCGGCTGGAAGAAACTATGCTCCCGGGCTTGCGAGAGCGCATTGTCACGTCAAGACTGCTCACACCCCAGGATTTCCATGATCGATTGAATTCTGTCAAAGGCGCGGCCTTTGGCTATGAGCCGCGGATTACCCAGAGCGCCTGGTTCAGACCGCATAATCGTAGCGAGAACATCGAAGGTTTGTATCTGGTTGGCGCGGGTACTCACCCGGGAGCAGGCATGCCCGCGGTCATCTCGTCAGCAAAGGTAATTGACCAGCTTGTTCCAACGCCCGCCACACAGCATGCGTAACGATCTGCAAATCACCACGCCGCACACCGACATGAATGCATGTCGCAAGCTGCTGTCTCATGGCTCTCGCTCTTTCCATATTGCCTCACAATTTTTGCCGCTGACGCTGCGGGAGTCGGCCTGCGGTCTTTACGCCTTCTGCCGAATCGCCGACGACTTGGTCGACCTTGGAGACGACCCCCAGCAGGCGCTGAAAACCCTGCACCATAGGCTCGATCTGATTTATGCCGCGACACCGGAGAATCACCCGGTCGACAGAGTGCTGAGCCAAATTGTCACCGATCATGGTCTACCCAGAGCACTGCTCGATGCATTACTCGAGGGCTTTGAGTGGGACGCTACCGGTCGCCGATACGAAACGCTGGATGACGTGTTGGAGTACGGTGCGCGGGTGGCGGGGGCCGTGGGCGTGATGATGGCCATGTTGATGGGCATTAGGGATGCTCACACACTGGCCCGGGCCGCGGATCTTGGCGTCGCAATGCAGCTCACCAACATCTGCCGCGACGTGGGTGAAGACGCGCGGGCGGGGCGGCTGTATCTTCCTCGAACGCTGCTTCAGGAGCAGGGTATCGACCCCGACGATTTCATCCGTAATCCTCAGCCAAGCCCAGCCCTCACGGCAGTGCTGAAGCATCTACTGAAAGCGGCGGATGACCGCTACCGACAGGCCGATGAAGGAATCCGACAGCTGCCCCGCCGATGCCGCCCAGGCATATGGGCCGCGCGGCGACTCTATGCAGATATTGGCCGCACCCTGGCTCAGGAAGGCTATGACCCAGTCAGCCGGCGCGCCATAGTCTCAACCGGACGAAAGTGCCAGATCCTGCTGGGCTTGGTTCGTGGCGCGACCGCCAATCCAAAAATTCTGTCGGCCCCCTGCGCACGCGAGAATCAATTTTTGATCAGCGCTGTGCCGCGGAGCAATGATTTACAGAACCCAGAGTCACCGCGGCGCTTCTCGCCCAGCGCTTCATGGATGCTGGAGTTATTCATTGTCATGGGGCAGCGAGACGAAATGGCGATACACGCCCGATCCAGCGACCCGGACTAACCGGCGGCGCGGCGCCCCGCCACTCTCGGCATTCGGAACGGCAACAGCCACTGCACCCAGGGCTTGCAGAAACGTTCAAGGTCAAGACTTTCGTGCATGAAATGGCTGGTATCGGTCTCGATATGTGATCGGGTGTAAAAAGGCGTGTCTTCCAAAGTCCGAACGCGGCAGGGTGCATGGGCGTCTATGCATGCGGGCCGTGCCACCCGCCAAATGGGACCTCTAGGTAATTGGCGCACGCCGGGGGTATCGATCCGCACCAAACTTCCCTCATCATTCAACCGCAGGGATAGCCGCTTTTCTCCGCCGTTTCGCAGTTGCGCGTCGTAATGAATTTCACACCCCTTGTCTGTGGAGTGACCGCGACACCAGTTCCATGAACTAAACGCACTTTCGATAGGGCGCACACCGGCATTGCTATCCAGATAAGCGCTCCCTTCCCATCTCAGGTCAGGTCGCGCCATAGCGACCTGCACTCTGGCCTGAGGGGCAATAGGCCACCACCAGTGATCCCCCTCACCATCCAACTCAAAGCAGTCCTCTGATCTCTGATCGAAAGATAAACTGATTTGTCCCGCCACCGCTTGACCCAAGGGTGTGGCGCGCTCTTGCACATCAATCCGCAGTGCCGAATCGGTCAAATGAAGCTGACTGGGCCCGATCGACAGTCTGTCGGCTTGCTGCCGCAGAGAGGCCGCGCCCCGCTCCGTCATACACCAGCGGTTGTTGCCGCGACCGTAGAGAATGACATTAAGGCTCACGTGATCTTCAGCGCGGGTCCCCGGTCGACGCCGTGCTCGAAAGTAATAAGGCGAGAACACGCTCCCAATAAACGCGATCACCGTCACACCGAAACGGCCGCAGTCACTGAAACCATCGACATACCACCATCGATACCCCCCCGCCTTGACCGTCTCATCAAAGCCAATGCCTCGCGAGGCCATGCCGGCGACAGAGGGTGTTGCTGACTGCATCACGGTTGTTTTCATCATAGGGGGTTGCACCCGGCCAACGAGTGGCGTAGCGTGTCATTTAATTATAACAGCAATATATGTCATGTTGAGATGACACTCATGGGAGCGCGCGCAATGCAGGACCCGCTACTTGACTGCGAGGACGATATCCAGGGATACCTCGCGGAGCACGTGACCGCACAATGCCCCCCGTTGCTGGCCGAGGCGATGCAGCATGCGGTTTTCCCCGGCGGTGCCCGGGTCCGACCGCAGCTCTGCATGGCAGTCGCCCTTGCCAACAACAGCAGCGACAGGCCGTTGGCAGCAGCGGCAGCGACGGCGGTGGAATTTCTTCACTGCGCCTCGTTGGTTCACGATGACCTCCCCTGTTTTGACGATGCCCACGAACGACGGGGCAAACCGTCGGTCCACGCCAAATTTGGCGAGCGCATTGCCGTACTGACCGGAGACGCACTGATTGTCGCTGCATTTCAAACGCTGGCGGTCCATGCGATCCACAGCGTGCGCGCAGAGCGAGTGCCATTGGTCCTTTCCATTTTGGCTCGCGGTGTCGGCGCACCCCATGGCATCGCGGCAGGCCAGGCTTGGGAGTGCGAGCCTAGCGTCGACGTCTCCCGCTACCACCGCGCCAAAACCGGTGCGCTTTTCATTGCTGCGACGTGTGCAGGCGCCGCCTCGGCGGGGGTAGACCCGGGTCCCTGGGTCAATCTTGGCGCCTGTATCGGCGAGGCGTTTCAGGTGGCAGATGACATTAAAGACGCCGTTGGGGACCCAGATATCATTGGGAAGCCCGTGGGCATCGACGCCAAACTCGGGCGTCCGAGCGCCGTACAAGAACTGGGGATGGACGGCGCAACCGACCGCCTCAAGCAACTGCTTGAGGAGGGCCTTGATAGCGTGCCCCACTGCACGGGTAGAGCAAATTTAGTGCGGCTTGTGCGCGCACAGTCGGAGCGATTCGTACCCGAGAAGCTGGGCCGCACCGCGGCCTGAAGCATGCTCGCCGATCCCGACACCTGGCCAGACCCACAACCCACACCCTCAGACTGGCGGTGCCGGTGGCGCCTACTTCGTAATCGCATTCTCGCGAACCAGAGGTTCCAGAAATGGGCGGCAAAAACACCGCTTGTAAGACGTATCGCTAGCCAAAAAGCCGTTGAACTTCATCACCTTACCGCCGGTTTCGTCTATACGCAGACCCTCACCGCGGTAATACAGAGCAATCTTTTGGCGGTGCTTCAAGGCAGGATCGAGACCACAAAGTCGGTGGCCGCAATGTGCGGCTTAACGACTCAAGCTGCCTTTACACTGCTGACCGCCGCCCGCGCACTCAAATTGACCGACGAAGTCTCGCCGGGCCATTGGATGGTGGGAGAGCTGGGCGCCTCGGTACTGGGCAATCCGGGCGTCGCCGACATGGTCCGCCACCATACGGTGCTTTACCGCGACCTCGCTGACCCACTCGCCATCCTGCGACATCGCGAACAGTCAGGCTTGCGAAACTATTGGAGTTACGTGCCCGGGTCCGCCCGAACTGAGGACAGCCACCGCGAGTACAGCCGACTGATGAGTAGCTCCCTCGCACTGATTGCCGATCACATTCTCGACAGCTACCCCCTTAAAGATTACGCCTCCCTCATTGATGTCGCTGGGGGCACTGGCCAGTTTGCCCGCGCGGTGAAACAGCGTCATCCA
>Ga0181566_10002130_pt1 | contig 16299 bp, 11 predicted proteins | sample 101ome_15_FD_133762 | JGI IMG/M metagenome (GOLD analysis project Ga0181566, IMG submission 133762) | Coastal salt marsh microbial communities from the Groves Creek Marsh, Skidaway Island, Georgia - 101402AT metaG (megahit assembly) | ecosystem: Environmental > Aquatic > Marine > Intertidal...
TAAGCATATTATGTGCAATCTCAGGAGGTAGAGATCCATAAAATCTAATCCATTCATATTGTTTCAATGATTCAATATATTCCTTCATTTCATATTCTTTTTTTTCTTCATCACCAATTGGGGAACCAAGAATTATTGCAATGAAATCAATATTTCTTGACCTGAGAAGAAATAAAGCTTCAGTAAACTCAAAAAAACCTTTGGAAGAAATAATATTTGAATTCCATATTATCCTTATATTTTCTTTTGGAACAGATGGGGTTGAAACAGATTGTGACATAAGTGCAAAATTCTCAAGCAAAGTAACATTATGAACCCCCAAAAGAGCAAGCTCATCGACAAGATGTCTAGAAGGAACAATTAGTAATGGATGTCTATATAAATACCTTACAAGCAAGCCCAAAAAAGGGATTTGCATAAGATCAGTGATGTCACTTCCATGTATATGAATAATAACTCGCTTTTTTAAAGGTGTCAAAAATAAGGCAGGCAAATCCCGAAAAAAACCAGGCACTGATCTAGAGCAAACAATGTAAGAATAGCTGCTTTGATTTAGAAGAGAAGTAAAAAAAAATAAGACCCCTTTTCTTATAGATATTAAAGTTGACAGGACACCTGAAAACGAGGGATAGATAAATTTCTTTACCTTGATTTGAGAAATTTTAAGTTTACTAAGAATATGTCGTGTAACAATAGCTTGGCCATTGTAATCTGATAGGTCAGCAGACCAAATTAGGATTTTATTATTCATTGCTTATTCTCTTATTAAGAAAAATAGATTTAAAAGCAAGGATAAAAATAGAAAATATTACTGAAAAAATAGAAATAGTTCTGTGTCTGTTATCGAATGAATCATTTGACTGATCGATGATTGTAGAAACACTTTTCTTATAATTTTTTAAATCAAAACTTCTTATTATTTCTTGCGACTTACAAGAAAAATTAAGCCATTCACTATTAGATAGAGAGGATATTTTAAACATACAACAAACCAAATCCTCAAAACAGTCGTGCTTCACAACATAGCCATTAACATTATTAATGACTAAGTCCTGAGCACAGCCACATCTATCCGAGACTATTATAGGAAGTCCTGAAGCCATACCTTCATTAACAACCAGGCCCCATTGCTCACTAGAGCTCACTAGAAGAAGACAACCTGCCGAATGATAATATGAAATTATATTTTCATAAGAGAGATTGCCAACAAGAGAAACCAAGTTCGTTAAATTATTTAAATTAATATATTCTCTAATTTTGTTAGCTAGAGGGCCACTCCCTACTATTATAAGTTTCCATGGAGTAATTGAAGATTCATTGCATTTCTTTTTATATGCCGTAAATGAATCCAGCAAATAAAAAATATTTTTCTTTTCGATTAATCTTGCAACAAGTATAAAGACTTCTTGACGAATTGGACCAACCCTTGAAAAATGAGCATTATCAACAACATCGCAGCCAAGATATACTTTTTTAGATGAGACGCCAAGCTTTAAAGCATATTCTTTCTGCGGCTTTCCAGCAACAAAAACTCCTGATACAGCTCCCAAAATTAAAGATTTAATCTTTTCGGAAAAGTAATTTCTCGGAAAATCAATATACTGGGAGTCAGAAATTACTATTATTCTCTTCTTAAGAATAAGGGAGATCAAAATAAAGTACAAATCAACAATTCTCCCCCAGCCTGAAACAAAAACCACATCAGGACAGATGGAATTAAATATACGATAGGCTTTAAAAAAAGAAGGCAAGTTTCGTGCTTCTGAATGCATTAAGATGTGATGAAAATGAAAATTTTTTTCATAATTTATTGAATAAACCTCGCTTTTTGAAAAAGTTTCAACACAATAAATATTTGCGGATTCTTCCAATGAATTCAATCGCGCAACGTGATACGGCAATATGGAGTCAATTGAGAATAATATTTTTGTCATTAGTTAACTTTTCAAAAAGAAAATTTTTACCAATCTTAACTCACGTGCAATAACAAGCCAACCTAAAAATGGCAATATATCCAAGTTAAAATCTCTGCTTGAAGAAAGTCCAAAAATGAAAAAGCCAATAATTACTGCGGCATTTGAATATCGCGACATTCTTAGAGAGCTAGAAATTGCCACAATAAAAGATAAAAGAAGAAAAACACCACCAAACCCCCCATATTTAGCGAATATTCTAATCGGTAAGGAGTAAATTCTGTTTATAACCTCATTGTTCATATCTGATCCAAAAATTAAATAATTACTGAATTCTTCTATTCCATCTAATGAGCGCTGAAATCTTCCGGTAAAACCAGATGTAATTCCACGATTCCCATCTGATAATAATAACAAATCATGAATTAGGCCCTGGAATAATATGACTATTAATGCTAACAGAAGAAGAAATACAATCGATGTGGAAATTATCCCAAAACGTTTAACAAATATAAAATATAAATAACTTAATATGGCTCCAACGAGAGCAATTCCAGCTCCTCTCATCTCTGTCAGAACTATAATCCAGAATGAGAAAATTAATGCAGCCCAGATAATTCTTCTATTCTCTGAAAGAAGTGCAAAAAAGAATGTGCCCAAGGCAAAAGCAGCTATAGTTCCTGGCCCATATCGGAAAGCCTCTAAGCGGTCATGCGGGTTAAAAAAACTATCATGATCGCCATATGCAAGCCCTAATAGAGTAATTAAAATGAATAAATTTAGCATAGTAATTTTTTTGTATACTTTGGTAATTACTTCTTCATCTATATGAGAGAATGCTGCTATAAAAAATCCAAAAGCTAGAAGTTTTATTACCTCTAATAGATTCTCAAATTTGAAACTACTCTCAAAGAAATAGAGAAGAAACTTGACAGCAACTAATATTGCAAAGGAAAAAAATGCTAAATTGAATACGTTATCCCTGAAATTTAACTCTTTTAAGTTCACATTAACGTATTTATTTGCATAATGAAATATAACTACTATCGCAGATAGTAAATAAGCGTAACCTATACTTGCTGGATAAATTAACCTTTCAATCCAGATCACACAAAAAAATATAATAAGTGCGTAAGTCATGGCTTATGTTTAATAATGTCTTTTTTCTTATATATATACGCATCAAGCATTGCCTTATCTTTTTCAGTAAAAGTTATCGATGCGGGCATTTCTTCTAAGATTTCATGAACTGTATATCTTGATGAATCAGAATCTAGAATAGATTTTAGATTTGAGATAAAAGGTAAGAATCCAGCCCCCATAATAGGCTGTAAAATTATCAAATCTGGTTCTTCCTGATTGATTGAATCAATGATCTTGCTTTCCAATGCCTCAGGTATAGAGATATTCTCATGAAACCAGAGCGGAAAACCTTTAATTGGCATGAACTTATAGTCTTCATATAGGGCTGCAAATTCACTGATATTAATAACTTTAATCTTTCTTTTAAACCCCATACCTAATTCATCCATGAGTTCTGCCATCCGGCAAATACCCTTGGGTGAATATGAATTACTTAGAATAGGAATACATTCGCCTAGATTGATAATTGGCTTATGATTTACAATTTTTCTGTGATTTATAGCAGAAACTTCAGGATAGTCATATATTAAATTTTCAAAAGAAAATATTGCTCTTGCTAACGGATTAAGAATAACTACAAAAATACACGCCAAGAGAAGATATTTGTATAGGTTACCTCTAATTTGAGAAATAAATTTATATATGAATGGAATAAAGGGAACAAAATAAAAATGCGACAAAGGCATACCACTTGTTAATTTTGTGATGCCAGATCCAATCAATATAGTAGATGCCAGAAAAAGTGTTAACTCTCTTCGTGATATGGAAATAATAGCAATAACAAAACCAAACAAAGTTTGAAAATTTATAGTATCTGTTAAAAGAGAGGTTAATTTAGATGAATAATCATAATTACCCGGATTTAACCAATAAATCATTCCTTGTTCATAATATGCAATTGAAACAATTCCCAACAAAACACCAAGTATCAGGAATGTAAACTTTCTTAAAAAAAGTGCTTTTAGATCGACATCAATGTAAGTTTCGAAAATAACGCCAGATAAAACAATACCAGTAAAGATGAGGCCGATATCTTGCTTTGAAAGTAAAGACAAACCAAGAAAAATTCCAGAAATAAACAAACTTAAGCTTCTTTTTTGAAGAAAGAATAATATTGCCAAAAATCCAAAAAAAACTGCCGTGTGGTTGTACCAAGGAAGTGTATAGAAATTAAGAAATAAGATTAAACTTCCCGCTGAGTATAAGAGTACTTCTTTGTTGCTAAATTTTGCCTGCTCATAAATGCGAATTATGACAGTAAACATAATTGCATTTTGTACTAATTGTGCACCCTGAAATACATCCCATGAGACACCAAATAATTTAAAAAAAAATGCAACAAATAAAAAAGTGACAGGCCCAACTGGGACTCCAAAATCTTCATAGATCTTATATCCACGTAACAATCGGAGTGACCCATCAAATATAATTGAATGATCCCTAAATAGAATAATCTCCTTACTGTAATAGAATGCGACATACAATAGAAAAATAAATATCAGAGAAATATATAAAGAAATACGCCTATCCATTTACTCAGAGCCCTTGAGAGTCAATTTATAAAGATTTAACTCGTTGTGACTGTTATAGATTTGATTTGAAAGTCCGACCTGTGAAATCGATTTATAAGAGTATTGTATGCTCAAATCTTGAATCAGAAGAAAATCTGTATCTGCACATATTCTTATAATGCCTCCCTTCTTTTCTCTATGACTAGTAATCAAAAATAACGATTCTGGAAAAGCATCCCCTGGGCAATAATTCTCCTTATGGTAAAAAGTATTCTTCAATAAATTCTTTCTTAACTTAGGAAAAATATATTTTCTATCCATTAATACGGGTAAGTCACCTGAATGATTAAGTAATATTTTTTTTACCTCTTCATAATTAGATTGTCTTTTACTTAATACATCACTATAGAGACCCATAGAAACAATAGATATTAGAATAAATAAATAAAAAGTCTTAAGAGAATTGAATATTTCCTTTCTTGACATCATTATCAGAACCGCCATAAGAATAGTAGCAACATAAAACATCATATGACGTGTAGGGGATAATGTGATTAAGCCAAAGAATTGCAATAATATTACTTCAAAAGTTAAAAATATAAGTACAAAACGAATCTCTTTAGAAATTTGATCATTTGCTCTCAACACTAGCCAAAAGGTTACAGATAGTATCAATAGGCCAATTATGTAATAGACCTCCTTTGTTGATTCAAAGAATGAAGAAAGAGTTCCTAATACGTATGGCAGGTTAACAATACTAACATTCAAAAAATGCAAAAAATTATCAATAACCCCTTGTTCAGAATTGAACGAAAAAAAGAAGATGTTATCTATCCCTTTATTCCAAGTTACCCCTGGACTTTCAAAAGATATTAGTGAACGAATAAGAAATGGAAGATACATGAAAGAAAACAATGCTGATGAAGCGAAAAAAACTCCATACTTTTTTAATGAGTCAATAAGCGACTCATCATTTCTTCTTTTAATTAGCAAGATAGCTAAAGGCACAACAACAAGTGCCGTCATGTAACTAAATGAAATAGCAAAAGCCGAAACTATTGAAAAACCAACAATCCTCAAAAAAGTTAAATCGCCTTTATATTTAAAGTAATAATAGGAGAGGAATAATATTCCTACAGAAAAATAAGATGCTGCGTATGGACCAGACTGATAGCTGTAAAAACGATTCTGAAGAGGCATTAAAACGAGTATCAATGCTAATCCAAATAATGCTAGTTTAGAAGAATTTTCAGCTCTAGAAAAAACTACTAAAGTTACCCCATATATAACAGCGCCAGCAATTAAAAATAAAAAAGACACTGATCTAGTAATTGTTAACTTTTCCCCTAGGTCAAGATTATTCGTACCCATGCCTTCAATAATAATTGATGATATAACGAATTGAGATGGCGGATAAGTGGTGGAAAGAGGAATACTAAGATATCTTGTCACAAATTCACATACTCCTGCGATAATTTTTTGATAACTCGCTAAAGTATTTTTTTCAAAAATTTGAATGCATTTATCAATCCTCTCTTCAATTTTTTTTTCTTGGTATACAAGAGGCACCAACGAATCATCAATATGGTTTAAATATCGAGGTAAATAATAAGTTGATTGAATTAGATAAAGACAACTAAAAACTAGTAATGAAATTAAGACTAGCTTATTATTGATAAACTTTCTTATGAAGAACTGCATATTATAGATTCGAGCGTTCGTGCCTGTTGTTCGCGCGTAAGCGCGATCTTTTCTGGAATTTTTGTCATTCCTGAAACATAGCCATCTTTCTTCCAGAGCTTGTATGCTTGCTCTATGAAATTCATAATTTCATTAACTTCAGTCAATGATTTCCCTGCAGAACAAATGTCAATTAACCTTTCAACATCTGCTTCATCGGAAGGAACGCATAAAATTCTTCTATTAGCGCCCAAATACTCAAAAAATTTTGTAAAAATAATTCCCCGCGGACCATTCTTGACTTTATTACTAGCAGACAATAGAAGCAGTATGGAAGATTCAGCGTAGAGAGCTGGCAAATGATCTGAATCAACCCACTCATGAAATTCAAAGAATTTACTTAAGCCAGCTTCATCTATATCATTAATAATATTGCTGTCACGAATATTCCCACTAAAAAATCTTACAGAAAATATATCTGAATCGATTAGACCATTCTGTGCCAATTTTTTAATAGCTCTAATAAATATTCTATGGTCTGATATCGATGTGTTATATACCGTGCCAGCATAAGTAATATAAAACTTTTTAGAAAAAACCTTTTTGCCAGTAAAGAATTTTTCATGGTCATATCCGTTGTAAATTACTGAAACATTTGAGTTATTCTTTCTTAAAACACCGGCATGGAAATCTGATACAGTAGTGCAACTTCTACTTATAGACAATATTTTTTTTCTATAGTACTTGTATCCAATGAGGTTTATCTTATCTCGGATATGGTAAGGCCACATACGAAAATTTCTGTCCGTAATTTTTAAAAGGCTTCCTAGCTGTTCATAGATATCTCGAAAATCGATATGCATCGGTATGCGGTATAATTTTGCAAGTTTATATGCCGTGTAGCCAGGGAATATATCACTGATGGAACATAATATAAGTTCAATCTTGCGTTCTTTGATAATTTGGCCAGCCCGAAGAAAAATCTCTTTCTCTCTATGACTGTTTCGAGTAGGAAGAAATGTTTCAACAACATCTATTACCCTTGTTAATTTATTCCTTTTCTTTCTTTCGAAAAAATCAACATTTTCGGCATAACCTTGTAATGAAGTATATACTTCTTTTTTATTACGCACACCAGATACAACATAAATCTTATGGCCAGACTGAGATAGATATTTGACAAAATAACCTATCCTAGGAGCCCAGTTTGGGGGAAAGTCATCTGTAATAACAAGTATATTCAACTTTGATTTAATCAAAAAACTATATCCAATTTTTCTTATGTCAATTAGAAATTTATTCTAACCGAGTTCAACTGACTAAAGCTTAGGCAGATAGATATGACGTAACCCCTTTAACGAAATATTCAGCCCTCATCATGGCTCTTAGTAGCGATAATTTCAACCTGATACCAGTCTCTATCAATTCTTCCATAAACACGACAAAAAATATTAAAAATTCGCCATCCAAAAATATTTTGGATAGCTCTATAGTATGGTGGCCATTTATGGATGTAAGGTTTTACCTTCTGCACAGTATAACCAGCTTCTGTAAATAGATTTCCCAGATTCATTGGACTGAAACTGTATAAATGATTATTTATGTCGTTAGGTTTGTATTTAAAGCTAATATTATCACATGGGACAACAAAGTGAATTATGCCATTCTTCTTTAAAATTGATCGTAATGACTTTAACTCAAAGAGCGGGCACGGAGTATGTTCGAGAACGTTATCTGAAATAATAACATCAGCAAATCCTTCTCCAGCCTGATCAATAAGTGACTGAGCTGAATCAAACCACTCTACTCCATTTTGTTGAATTGTTTTACTTGCAGATAAATTGATTTCAATTCCTATTTTTCTTCGACATTCTAGATTCTTGAGAAGAAACCCCCCTCCACAACCAAAATCAACAACGCAATCATCTTTTTTGATGCTTTTTAAGAATTTAAATGTATTAGCTTTGCCCCCAAAACTTCCCATGTCTTTTTGCCAAGCAAAATATTCTGAATCATAATGCAGATTACTCATGATGCAATCACCTTTTATAGAAAATTAATTATCGCAATATACTTAGTTTAATAAGATTTCCTTACTAATAATATTATGCTCTTACAACATTTTTAAACGAGTCGAAATAAACACCTCGAGTATCAATGATTAACTGGGCATGTTTTTGAAACAATGAATAATCAAACCTTGCATGATCAGTTACTAATATAAGAGCATCATATTCTGAGATCTTATCTGGACTGATATTAATACTAGATAAGTCGAAATGATGCTTGCGCATTTTTGGAAAAACTGGAACATGTGGATCAGTGTAGTGAATAATCGCACCACGAGATACTAATAATTCCATCAATTCCACGGCTGGTGATTCACGCATATCATCAACATTTTTCTTATATGCTATACCCAAAATCAAAATCTTTGAGCCTCTTAAAGGTTTGCCTCGCTCATTAAGCGCGTTCATAGTCTTATCTATTACCCAGCTTGGCATATTAGTATTTATCTCTCCAGCAAGCTCAATAAACCTTGTATTTAAATTATATTCTCGAGCCTTCCAAGTTAAGTAAAAGGGATCAATTGGAATACAATGCCCCCCAAGACCTGGGCCTGGATAATAAGGTGTAAATCCGAATGGCTTTGTAGCTGCAGCCCTGATTACCTCATGAATATTAATATCCATACGATCAGCTAATATTTTCATTTCATTTACCAATCCTATATTTACTGCACGGTGAATATTCTCCAAGAGCTTAGTTAGCTCGGCAACTTTTGTTGAGCTAACTGTAACTATCTGATTAATTGCTGCCCCATAAAGTACCTTGCCCACTTCACTGCAAAAAGGGGTGTGTCCGCCAACAACCTTTGGAATTGTTTGAGTTTTAAAATCAGGATTTCCGGGATCTTCGCGTTCTGGAGAATAAACTAAAAATATGTTTTCTCCTACTTTGAGTCCAGTCGACTCTATTCTTGGAAGTAACTCTTCCTCAGTAGTGCCAGGATATGTAGTGCTCTCCAATGTAACAACCTGTCCTGTTCGTAAATAAGGCACAACCATATCAGTGGTATCTTTAACGAAACTAAGATCAGGCTCACGATATTTGTTAAGTGGTGTCGGTACACAAATAATGATTGCATCAGGCTCATTTACTTTTTTAAAATCATTGGTTACCTCAAAACCTTGTCGTAATGATTCAACTATGCTTTCTGATGGGATATGCTCAATATAACTTTTACCTTGGTTAATACAATCAACTTTATAAGAATCGATATCAAAACCAATAACTTTAAAACCTGCCTCTGAATAGCGTATCGCAAGTGGGAGGCCAACATATCCTAGACCTAATATGCCAACAACTGCAGACTTTTTATTTATTTTTCCTATTAATTCTTTATACATTGATGCTCTTTCTGAGTAATGACGAAATATTTATCCAGAATTATAATTTACTATTTAATTAATCTATTTCTTTAGTTTGAATTTTAAATAAAACTTTCCTTTAGATATGCCACGATAGACCTATAAAAAGAGATCACGAATTGCACTCTTTATACCAGAATATGATTGATAATTTCCGGCTCTCCAAAATTTAAATATTGCTCTTAATCTAGGAATAAAGTCTAATTCTCTGATTTTCATACGTCCCACTTGTAGCTTATTTTTCTTTCGCAAAATAGAGGCTAACCGAGAAATATCTTCGACCAATGTAGAAATATTCTCCTTGCAAATTGATTCAGCCCAACTCAGCATAATCAAATCCATCTCTAGATTTCTATCATCTGCTGAAAAAGTTTCGTATCTTCCTTTATAAAGAGAATAGCATGTCCTTATATCATCTATAACAGCATGCCAACGTGTTATTCTGGAAGTGCTATTAACAAGCCAACGAGATTCATTTCCTCCATGCCTACGATAATCCTGAAGTACAATTGGTAGAATATCCTTCCTATTCATACCTTCTGCAATGCCTGCAATCCAACTGTCATGCGCATGGTATTTTTCAGGTATGGGTAGACATACATTCAATAACTCACGACGAACAGCTAAACATGCCCCCATAACAAAAGTCGATTCACTAAAACCAGCAGAACGAATCTGGCCGAGTTTGGTGAATCCAGATCTATTTAGCTCTCCATCAGTTAATGCGGCATCATTCATCAGAACCAGGGCATCTTTATTTTTTTCAGAAAATCTCAGAATACGCTCAATTTTGTTTGGGTACCATACGTCATCCTGATCACTCAGGAAAACAAGATCTCCATTTGTTTTCATCAGTGCCTGGTTAAAATTCCCTCCATAGCCAAGATTTCTTTCATTCTGTGATAAAATTACAGGGAAAGGAGAAATTTTAGAAAAATTTCTGATAATACTCAAAGTATCATCGCTAGAACCATCATCAGAAATAATCAATTCATCCGGTTTACATGTCTGATTAAGAAAGCTTTCAAGCTGAGCTTTAAGGTATTTCCCGCCATTATATGTGGCTAATGCTATAGACGTTTTAACTTGTTTCAACTTTTAATAAGGGTTAAGCTTAAAACATATTGATAGGTTAAGAATGGCTTGAATGGCCAAAAAGCAATAAATTTCGAAAAGCGATTAATAAAGCTCAGTTTACCCGGTCCATCAGTAATACGATAATTTCTGGCTACTACTTCAATTTTTAGATTTGCAGAGAACGCTAATTTTTTTATAGAGTCAAAAGTAAAGAAACGAAGATGGGTCTTATCAAAAAGACCACGCTCTCGCTGAGGAAATTTGCCTATTAAAAGATTTTTAATGGCAGTCCAGTGTTGAATATTTGGTAAGGAAATAATAATCTGTGTATTTTGTGAAGCTAACTTGAGTATTTCCTTAAGGACAATATCCGGATTCTTTGTATGTTCAAGTATATCGGCGAAAACAATTAAATCAAAAGATGTCTTATCAATTGCATTATGATCAATCTTATCAAGATCCGACACTATGATTTTATCTGCCCAGCTTCTAGCCTCTCTAGCAAGCTCTTTATCAATTTCAATACCTACAGCAAATCTTGTTCCCCACTCCCGCTTGAAAAATTTTATCAACTCACCATTACTGCAACCAACATCAAGTACCTTTTCTGGTCTCCCTTTTATTAATTTTATTACATCCGTGCGGAGACCTGTATATGCAGCTCTCTTTTGACTATTAATAGTTTTTGCCTCTTTCACTTTAATCTAGAAAAAATAGAATTTTTTTAAGAAAAAATACATTTTAACTCTATACATTTATGTTTTCATCATTGCATCTATTCATCTACACATATAGATGAATAATTATGCCCAACATACTCGCAGATAGAGTGATAGCAGGCATTAAAATGAGAAGAAAGATAGAACTCTTCAACTTCTACGCCAGGTTCTGACCAAACAAGATTAACAAATCCAGCTCCATGCATCCCTGCAACAGCCGATGCTTGCCTGAACAGTGAGACCTGCTCTATGACACTTAAATTACTCAAAACAACAGGGCGATAACCCTTTGAAATATAATTTTTCTCCAAAGTGTTCTCTGAAGAATTACTTCGTTTACTGGAATCAGATCGTGAGATAAACAGTTTTTCTTTTGGGCCTTTATTAGTTATATTCCTTGCTGCATCAGCAAGTTTTTTTATTAGAGTAGGATTGACATACTCTCCAAATGAGCTTTTAGTAACAGCAATGGTTTCATATGCATTAATCCAATAACCTTTTTTTAAATAAATGCGACCAATATTATTAGGCAAGAACAAATCAACCAATCCTTTCATCCACTTATCGGATGAATCAAGAACTATGTCAAACACAATTCCATGATCTAATAAAGTTAGAGAAATTGCTAAATCCTCAACAATACCATGATAACCAGTACCAGAGAAAACAAAAATAGGGTTTTCTGATTCAACTGTGATTTTCTTCCCGCTATTAAAACCACTTAATACACGAGTTCTATGCTTTCCCCAGCCCCAACATGTTTCAAGAAAATATTTTCTGGTCTGAGGAAGATATACCACTCCGTTATTATTATTGGTATAGCAATCTCTAATAATACTGGCATAGACTGGATGACAGACCCACTCTTCAGCTAAAGGCTCTTTGTTTGGTCTATAGTGTTCGAGAGAATTAGTTGCCGATTCTTGCATAAAAGCTTTAGCAAGCACAAAAGAGTCAATAAAACTCTTTTGCAGAATATCATCGTGCAATTGATGCCCAATGATACTTATAGTATCTATAGGTTTTATTTGATTACATGCCAAACTCTTCAAAAATGAAAGAATCTTTCTTTTATTGTTCAACAAACTATTACTCAAATTAAACTCTCATCTTAATCCAAAAAAAAATTGACATATTTATTTATTTATTCCTTCCGCCATCAATCTAAATTGTTCACTAGTTTTAAATAGTTTGCTATAACTCCCTTTGGCCTTTATGATTCCTTTTTCGAGTAAGACAATTTGATCACATTTTCTGACTGTACTGAGCCTATGGGCGATGATTATTATAGTTTTTTTGTGTAAAAGGTTGTCAATGGAACCCATAACCGCCTGTTCTGTAACTGTATCTAGTGCACTTGTCGCCTCGTCAAACACAATTATCTCAGGATTGTGATAGAGTGCACGAGCTATACCAATTCGCTGTCTCTGCCCGCCTGATAAACGTACTCCACGCTCTCCAACCATAGAATCATACTGATCAGGAAGCTCCTCCATAATGAAATCATGCACTTGTGCCATTTTTGCAGAGGCAATAACCTGTTTTTGATCAATCTGCCTATGAGGAACTCCCAACGCAATATTCTCAGTTACACTAGTATCGGCTAAGAAAATATCCTGAGGCACATAACCTAATAATCCCTGCCAGGCACGAACCTGGATATCGGTTAACCGCTCTCCATCAATAAGTATCTCTCCTGAAGTAGGGCGCAACAAGCCAAGAAAAATATCGACTAAGGTGGTCTTGCCAGCACCAGTACTTCCAATCAACCCAATTGCACTTCCTATGGGTATTTGAAGATTTAGATCACTAAGTGAAGGCCTTTCAGAGTTTGGATAAACATAACTTAGATGCTGCATTGTGATGCTATCATTAGCCTTAATTTGTATAGGCTCAGTTTGTGTCAACTGCTCCAAATCATTATCGGAGTATAAGTCAGCATATAAATTATCCACTGCTGCTTTGCCATACCTAAGACTTGCAAAACCTGAGAAGATGAATTGCAATGCGGGTTGTATACGATAAGCTGCAAAAGCGTAAAGTCCGACAATCGGAAGTATATGTCCCAGTGAATTATTACTTAACCCTCCAGAAGTGAGCATTAAGAAAACAATAATTGCAATGACTCCACCAAATGCCAAAGCTTCAATCAGATATTTTGGCACTTGATTGAGAGTATTATGCATTGCATGAGTATAAGCAAATTGCTTAGATGGAGTGGAAAATCGGTTAAGATATGTATGTTCTCGCCCTAGCAATTTTATCTCTTTAACGCTTCCTAGGGCTTCTCCAGCAGTCTTAAAACGCTCTTTGTTAGAACTCACAAGAACATTGCCCATATTTGTAAGTTTAAGCTTAAGACCAAAAAATAAGATAATATATAGAGTTCCTAGTACGCCTGCAGATAGAAAAGCTAACAATGGATTAACCAATACTAATAATGCTGTAATTGCTATAAGGACAAGAGTGTAAGCAATCATACTATAAACGGGATGTAATACATTAGCTATAAAATGATCCACTTCTGAAAGAATCGTTTTTGAGAGTTCTGCACTATGACGATTCAGGAAAAAAGCATAAGGCTGTCTTAGGTAAGTCTCAAGCAGGCGAACTCCTAGACTATGGCGTATCATTTCAATGAAGTGATTCATAACATAGTGCGTATAAGTACGATAAATCGTTGAAGTTATAATAAGAAGAAAAGTTCCTATACCAAGCAAAATAAAGAATTCATCTGGATTTTGAACACCTAGGTCTTGTGCTGTAGAATATAAATAATTCACAAATGAGTTGGTTTCAATCATCTGCGGATTGCCGAGCAAAGCCAAAAATGGCATCAATGAAGCAACTCCAGCTGTATCAAGGATAGCCATACCCATTACTAAGACAAGAACTAAGAGACCGCGCTTACGTTCGTTTGTAGTCAAAATGGCTATAGCCTTGTTGAGAGTGCTCATATTCAACTATCAATTATAAATTCAAAGAAAAATGCATTAAACGGTATAGCAAATTTATCACGATACTCCCCTAACCAACAAGCTTGTATAGTTTTCATATGCATCCGAAATATAAGTCTCTTTCCAACCGAGGTCCATTAAAAGTTTCTTTAGTTCAGTGCAATTTGAACAATCAGAGACAACAACAGCTTTTATGTTCTGATTTAAGTGAATTTTTTTAGAGTCGAAATATGTCCACTTATTATCAAGATAATAATCTGACTTCAAGATTCTGCTTAATGACACAATATCTCCAACAGTATAACCCGAAATAATTTGTGGCATAGTGCCATAAGTTACACCCGCAATAAGGACATTTGAAGAAAAACCATATTCTTTAGCATTAAGAAGTGCCCCCTTGTAATCGAAAACTTTTTCATGGACTATTGAGTTATCACCTAATCTAAAATTTGTCAGTGGTCCAAATTTGAAATCATAAGCACCATGGGCTGCGAGACTAAAAGCAATAAATGGAATAAATAATCTTAAATATCGTTGAGCCCCAAGCCAAACGAAAAATAACATACCTCCAATCATTAAAAAAGGAAATAAGTATTCTACTAAATACTTTTCCAGATTCCATAGGACTGGTCGGACTGAATAAAACATCAAGACAGACAAAAGGAAGAATCCTATAGTTATAACTACCGATGAATGAAAGTTTTTCAATCTGGCATTAGTTAAAAAAAATCCAATTAATAAAAAAAAGGAAAATACGCTTGTTGAGCTAATTATATTTGAAACTATAATTCCTTCAGAAATAGCATACTTAATTGCTCCGAGGATTGAATCTACACCGATTAAATTCAAGCTTTCGCTGGAACGAAATGTAGCTGGTGTGCCTTCAATAACTGACTGCAGAAGAAAAGGCATGCTTACCAATAAAGGCAAGAAAATATTAAAAGAATTTTGTTTGTACCCTCTTGAATGAATCTTAAAACTTCTTATGTAATAAATAAGAAAAACTATTACTATTAAAAATGAAGGAATTCTCAATAAAATAAAGATTGATATAAGAGCTGATAAAGCAACAAATAGATTATATTGAGAACTTCTTAAAAAAAACAAAAAACTTAGTATAGTCACCCATAAGAGAGCAGTCCAAACTGATGATTCGACCATAGTAGACATTTGTAAAATGATAGGGATTGAAACAAGTGCAGCCGAGGATAATGATGCATTCAAAAAAGTAAGTCCACGTCTTAACATAAACAAAAATGCAATCCAATTTAAAATAATTAAACCTAGTATCTGAGCTCCTCTAAATGAGGAATCATCCACTCCAAAAAGCGTAGATGATATCCACAAAGGGAATAATTGCAGAGGAGGATGCACCATCCTCAGATCAAAGTACAATACAATCAATCTAAAAGAAAACAATAACAAAATAAGGGAAAGGGAAAGAAAGAAAATATTCTTTCTGATTTTCCTTAAAAACCAAAAAAAGACCATAAAGCATGAAAGTAATCCAATGTTGAGCACTTGGACTAAAGATTTGTATTCAATGTTATCGATCTGAATAGCATTCCTTAAGAAGCTTATTATCGAGATGGCGTGAATGTTTGCAATTCTTGCGTAGTAAAGTTGATCATTGACAATTGAATGACCCAGCCTCTCTGAGAGAACCAAAGGCCATAAGATCAGCAAAAGAAACAAAAATAATAATTCTTTGCCAAATAATGAAAAACTTAACGAAAAATATTTTTTGTTTCTCTCTCCTTGCCATATTAGAACGACCATCAAAATAGCCAAGTAACAAAAAAATAGAACTTGAAAGCTCAATGAAGAAAAAATATCTCCTCTGTTGACAGCTCCATATAAGCCAAATA
>Ga0181566_10002135_pt1 | contig 16290 bp, 19 predicted proteins | sample 101ome_15_FD_133762 | JGI IMG/M metagenome (GOLD analysis project Ga0181566, IMG submission 133762) | Coastal salt marsh microbial communities from the Groves Creek Marsh, Skidaway Island, Georgia - 101402AT metaG (megahit assembly) | ecosystem: Environmental > Aquatic > Marine > Intertidal...
ATGAGCTTGTATTTTTCAGAAGTTCGTCATTTCTTACATTAAGAGATTCAATGAAAAAAGAGCTACTATTATTTGATCTAGATGGTACGCTTATTGATAGTTCAGCAGATTTGGCTGAATCTATCAACTTTATGTTGAAAAAACTTCAGAAAGATACTTATTCGAAGGCTGAAATAGACACATGGGTTGGCAATGGAGCACAAACTCTTGTCAAGCGTGCCTTAAGTGGTTCAAAAGATATTGATACTTCAATATTTACTCAAGAGTTTTTTCAAAAAGCTTTGCTTATTTTTTTAGATCATTATAAAGACAATGTTTGTGTCCATACATCTTTGTACCCACAAGTCTATGAAACGTTAAAAAAACTCTATGAATTAAACTATATGCTTGTTATTATTACAAATAAACCATATGAATTTGTTGCACCAATTTTAGAAAAATTAAACATTTTTAATTTTTTTAGAATGTACCTTGGTGGAGATAGCTTAGAATTTAAAAAGCCACATCCTCAACCTTTGTTGCACGTATGTGAAAAATTTCATATGGTATTAGATAACGTAGTGATGATAGGCGATTCGAAAAATGATATATTGGCAGCAAAATCTGCTGGGATCCAAAGCGTAGCTGTAAGTTATGGATACAATTACGGTGAAGATATATCAAAGTACAATCCAGATTATATTATTGAAAATTTTGGAGAGATAATTTCTATATTAGAGCCATGAAAAAGAGTAAGTCTAAAATCGCGATTATTGGAGGAGGCATAGCTGGCTCTTCAATCGCTTTATATTTAGGTGAAGTTGGTCTGAAGGCGGGACTTGAAGTTACCTTATTTGAAAAAAAAGAATCTTTAGTTTCTGGGCCTCCAATATGTCATTTACATGCAGGTGGAAATCTTTACAGGGAAATTTCAGATACTCAGTGTATAAACCTTCTTCACGAGTCAATTGAACTAGCAAAATTATATCCTTTAGCAGTTGATCACAGGCCTACTGTGATTGCAATCCCAACATATGATAATGGTTTACCTGAAGAACTTTTTAAAAGATTAGATCTTTTAAAAAATGAATACACTCAGCTTGTCAAGCGAGATGATTCAAATAAAGTGTTGGGAGAACCTCAATATTATTACAAGATTTTTTTTCAAAAAGAGCTTGAAGAACTTGCAAAACGAGAGAATATTCTCAAGCCTAAAACACTTGATGAGTGGATGATACCTGTTGCAAAAAATCTTGAGTACGATAAAGTGAAATTTCCACTTATAATGGTGCAAGAGTATGGACTTAACATTTTTAGACTTGCAGCAAGTGCAACTTTAAGCTTGGAAAATTTACAGAATACTTCTGTGAAACTTCAATCTCAAGTCTTAGACATTAATGAATATGAAAATACCTTTGATTTGACGTATATGTACAAAAATGAGATTTGTCAAGAGAATTTCGATTATATTATTAATGCTGCGGGTTTTAGGACAGGGGATATAGATGATATGCTTGGTTTTACTCGTGAAAGATTAGTTGAATTTAAAGCAGCATATGTAACTCAATGGGATACAAATCTTATGTGGCCTGAAATGATTTTTCATGGAGTAAGAGGGACACCAAATGGGATGGGACAGTTTACCCCTTATGCAGATGGATGTGTTCAATTACATGGTATGACTCAGGATATAACTCTCTTTGAAAATGGTCTAGTGCACAGTACTCAAAGTAGTGCACAACCAAAGCTGGAAGATTCTTTTGTAAAAAAAATTGATGAAGGATGGTGTGAAGAGGAAACATATGAAAGGTCTGTACGAGCAATTGAACATCTTAGTAAGTTTATCCCTGCATTCTCAAAAGCAAAAGTTGTCTCTCAACCTCTTTATGGAGCACAGCAAATTCCAGGAAATGATCCAAGTTTACGAGCTGTAGGTGTTTCTTTTGAAGGTAAGAGGTATGCAAGATGCGAAAATGTCAAAGCTTCATCTGTTTTAGGTATGGCTGATGAGATCCTTGCAGAGCTAGTATCACTGCGTATGGTTGATCAAAAATTACTAAAGTTTAGAGATTTTAAAAGTACGAATAGTTATGGAAATGAAAAATTAACACAATGTGCTACAAATTTTTGTGCTCAAAGAGCCTATCCTCTTGCAATGGGAAAACAATATAACAATTATGTAAGTTTTTAGAGTTGATTGACATCCACTCAACTCTTATGATATAATCCTGCTTAATAATAAACAATTATCAAAAATAAATTTTAGGATTATATATGGCAAAATCATTATATAAAACATTAGGTATCAGTGATAATGCTAGTGAAGCTGAAATTAAAAAAGCGTATAGAAAGCTAGCTAGACAGTATCACCCTGATGTAAATAAAGACCCCGGTGCAGAAGAGAAATTTAAAGAGATTAACTCTGCATATGAAATACTAAGTGATAAAGAGAAAAAATCTAAGTACGACGCGTATGGCGACAACATGTTTGGTGGTCAAAACTTTCATGATTTTTCAAGGTCACATGGTGGAGGTGGTTCTGCAGATCTTGATGAGATCTTACGTCAAATGTTTTCAGGTTCTGGAGGATTTGGTGGAGGTTTCGGTGGTGGAAACCCATTTGGAGGTTCTGGAAGTTTCGGGGGTGGAAATCCTTTTGGTGGAGGTTTTGGCAGACAGCAACAAGCACCAAATTTAGATATTGAAACAAATGTAACCATCCCATTTGTTGTTTCAATTCTTGGAGGATCTCACTCTGTATCTGTAAATGGAGAACGCTTTGATATTAAAATTCCTGCTGGTGTTAACAGTGGTGAAAAAATGCGTGTTAAAGGAAAAGGACATGCTCAAGGTGGACAAGCAGGGGATCTGTTTTTAAAAATAACAGTTTCATCAAGTCCGGAGTATGAACGAGAAGGCAATGATCTTGTGAAAACTTTTGACATACCACTCTCAGTCGCACTTTTTGGTGAAAAAGTTGCTATACAAACATTAGAAAAAGAGATTAAACTCAAAATACCTCAAAATACAAAAAATGGACAAAGATTTCGTGTTAAAGAGATGGGAGCGATGAATCGTAAAACAAAAGTGCGTGGAGATCTTTACCTTAGAGTAAATATTGTATTGCCAAAAGTTGAAGACTTGGATGAAGGTCTTATTTCGTTAATGAAGGAAAAACTTCCTAAAGAACTTGATTAGTAAAATTATTTTTAAAGGAGTGAATGATGATACATCAATATGATGAACCGGTTTATTTAATCAGTGTAGTGGCTAAAATTTTAGATATTCATCCACAAACATTAAGGCAGTACGAACGAGAAAACCTTGTAACGCCATCAAGAACAAATGGACGTATTCGAATGTATTCTCAAAGAGATATTGATAGAATCAAGCTGATTTTACGTCTAACTCGTGAACTTGGGGTTAATCTTGCTGGTGTTGATATTATTTTACGTCTAAAAGAGAATGTTGATGCTATGGAAAGTGAAATGGCTGAACTTCGTTATGAGATTGATAAAACAAAAAATACTTACGCCGTTTCACCAAATAAAGCAATGGTAACAAAACGAAGTATTTACGACATTATTATCTTTGAAGATTAATTGATTATTCTTTTAAGCGTTGGATTTTTGCTCCAACATTTTCAAGTTTTTCTTTGAGTCTATCGTAGCCTCGATCTAAATGATAAATTCGGTGAATATCTGTAGAACCATCTGCAACTAAAGCAGCTAAAACCAAAGCACTCGAAGCCCTTAAATCTGTTGCCATAACATCTGTTCCTGATAAGCTACTTTTTCCATTGATTGTCGCAATATTTCCATTGAGCGATATATCTGCTCCCATTCTTTGTAGTTCACTCACATGCATAAATCTATTTTCAAAAAGTCTCTCTTCAATGATTGATACACCATCTGCTTGAGTAGCAAGTGCCATAAATTGTGCTTGCATATCTGTTGGAAAAGCTGGATACTCTTGAGTTATAATTTTTACTGGTTTAATATCCCATGATGGGTGTATTGTTATAGTGTCTTTTGTATTTGTAAAACTGCTACCCATCTCTTCAAGTTTTGCTAGAACTGCTCCAAGGTGCAGTGGTTCTACATTTGTAAGTGTAATTTCTGATCGAGTAATAGCACCTGCACAAAGATATGTCCCTGCTTCAATTCTATCTGGAATAATAGAAAACTCTTTGATATCAATACACTCTCCAGCAGTACCATGAACTGTTAAAATTGCAGTTCCAATTCCATCAATTTGAATACCATTTTCATTGAGTATTTCACATAGCTGAACAACTTCAGGTTCACGAGCAGCATTTGTAATGGTAGTGTTACCATGAGCAAGTGCTGCAGCCATTACAATATTTGCTGTTCCAGTAACTGTGATTTTGTCAAAGTTTATATTGCAACCACGAAGTCCATTTGGTGCTGTTGCTTCAACATAACCTGCTTTAATATCTATATGAGCTCCCATTTGTTCTAATGCTTTTAAATGTAAATCAATCGGACGTTGACCTATCGCACATCCACCAGGAAGTGAAACTTCACAATGCCCGAATCGAGCTAGTATAGGACCTAAGACAAGGATCGATGCTCGCATAGTTTTAACTATGTCATATGTTGCTTTTGTTTTTGTAATTGTAGATGTGTCTACAAGTACTTTTTCATCATGAAAGTCACATGAAGCTCCTAGTTTTGTGAGAAGTTTTAGTAATGTTTTTATATCTACTACATCAGGAAGGTTTTTTATTTGTACACTGTTTTTTGCAAGAATTGTCATCGCAATTAATGGAAGGGCTGCATTTTTTGCACCAGATATTTCAATCGTTCCTTTGAGGGATTTTATCCCTTGTAGTTGTAAGTAGTCCATAGATCTCTTCAAAAGTAAAATTGCGCAATTATAGCGTATTCTTTAAATCTAATCATTTATAGTAATTTGATATAATTCAATATTAAAATCTTGCATATTGAAAAAGGCAATCTATGAGTTCAGCTTTAGATAGATTAAAAAATTTAACGAATAAGATATCTAGTTATGAGATGGCTAGAAAAGAGAATTTAAAGATACTAGAAGAGCTTTATAATTCATTGGGAATTGACAAAAAAGTTGAAACTTTTAGTGATTTATTTGAATTCAAGGCTATTAATCTTTCTGGAGCTTCTCTAGCAAAAGAAAATCTCGGTGAAATCAAAGAGGGGAAATATCTTCAGGTTTTGGCTATATTGTATGACAAAAGTGCAGTGGTTAAGTCAAAAAATATATCCTTGGCTTATTTTGGAAGAGTTGAAAATGTGAAAGAGGAGCTGAAAAACTCTGTTATTGAGTTCATAATACGTTATAGATTTGAGAAAAGTTTTATGACTTTAGAACACTACAATGAGATTCTAGAAGATTTATCGTAAAAATGGGTACATTTTATTTTTACCTTTGGTTTTATTGGGCTTTGAAAGTTACTCTCAACAGTTTACTTACAGCTGCAGTTTTTTCTTTAATTATGACATTTTTTTTGTATATCCAACAAGGTGCAATTGATCTTACTTCTGAAGTTATTGATGCTCTTTTAGATATTGCTATTTTCTGGTTCCCTATATTTTGGAGCTTTGTCTTACTAATAGTTTTATTTCGAAGTGTCAAATATATTTTTGAGAACTGTTTTGATGGATATACATTTGAACTTTTATCTTGTAATAAAACTGAAGTGATAAGCTCCATAGGTTATGGGGACTTGGTAAAAGTTTGGAGAAAATGGTTTATGCTACTCATATGGTTGAGTGCCATTGAGATGATTTTTGCTTTAGTTTTTACAAAAGTTTTTACAAGTTATGAGTCACTTTTTGAATGGTTTAATATTTATATTTTGTATACATTTATACTGATTGCTGGGTATATATCTTTTATTGTTATTGCTTCAAAATGTAGACAAATTAGAATTTCAAAGTGTTAAGTGTATGATAGTTTATTTAGATACTGAAACTACTGGACTAGAATCTCAAGATGTAATATGTTCGGTAGGAGTAATTATAGATAATGGAAACGATATTCAAGAGTTATACGGACTTTTTAATGAAGGAAAGTTAATTCCTCCTCAAGCATCAAGCATTCATCATATAACTAATGAAATGATCCAAAACAAACCTGAACTTAGAGATTCAGAGATATGGAATTCGTTAGAGAAAATAAATACTAAAAACACTATTTTAGTTGGTCATAGTATAGGTTTTGACTTAAACAAGCTTCAGAGTTTAGGATTTGATTATCAAGGGAAAATTATAGATACTCTTAGAATATCCAAACATCTTCTAAAAGATTCTGATTCTTATTCGCTACAATTTTTAAGGTATGACTTAAAGCTTTACAGAGAAGAAGATGATTCTTCAGTCGCGCATCATGCGCTAAGTGATGCAAAGTTAACAAGGTTGCTTCTATCCTATTTTTTATCTATGGTCTCTTTAGAAGAGATGCTTGAATTAAGTTCTCAAAATGTACTTTTAGAAAAGTTTTCCTTTGGTAAGTATAAGGGAAAATATATAGAAGAGATTGCCATGTATGATAGAGGATATTTAGAGTGGTCTTTAAATAACGTGGTTGATTTGGATGATGATTTGCGTTATAGTATCAATTATTATTTATAAGGAGAGGCTTTGAAAATTGCTGTAGAATGTAAATCCCCTCTACTTCAGAAGTCTTTAGAACTTTTTTTAGAAAAGTATTTATGTTCAAACAGACATTGTGACATTATCATTCGAGATGAACAATGTTTTGAAGACGAAAAGTGTTTTTATATTTCCTCGAGCGAATCAGCAGACTTGGTAAAACCATTTTCAAAGTCCCAGCTTATATTGGCCCTTGAAACGCGTTACCAAGAAAAAGTCAAGATGAATTCTTCAATAAATAAAGAATGTAAAATTGATGAGCCATTGAATTTTGATATTCTTCAAAAAAGAATAGAATTTCTCACACAAGAGTATCAGCAAAATATTATCAAAGCAGTTAAAGCATTTTATGAAAAGTAAGCAACTCATCAAAAAAATACTTTCTGGAAAGTTTAAAGGTAAAACTTTAAAACTGCCATCCAAAGACACCACAAGGAGCTCTAAATCTATCGTACTAGAATCTTTTTTTAACACGATTCAGTTTGAAATTATTGATGCAGACTTTGTTGAAGTGTTTTCTGGAAGTGGTTCAATTGGCTTAGAAGCATTAAGTAGAGGGGCTTCGAGAATTTATTTTCTAGAAAAAGATAAAGATGCTGTGAAAGTTTTAAAAGAAAATATTAATCAAACTGATCCAGCTAAATGTAGTGTTATTGCTGGTGATAGTTTTCTTAATATTGGACAAGTTGTAAAGAGTTTGGAGAAAAAAGGTTCTAAAGCATATTTTTATATTGATCCACCATTTAGTATCCGTGAAGGGATGGAGGATATATATTTGAAGATGATTGATATGATTTCTAGATTACCTGAGAATGTTGTAAAACTTATAATTATTGAGCATATGACAGGGTTAGAGATAGATAAAAAAATAGGTCCCCATGAATTTATCAAAAATAAAAAGTTTGGTAATACCTCTTTAAGTTACTACGGATCTATTTAAGATCGTAAATCTCTTTTGTTTTTGCATCAACTCTTGCTGATATATTTCGTGTAAGTAGCATACCGTAAAGATTCAATGCTTTGAAGTCTATCGAAACAAACATATGTGGTCTTTCATCCTCTAATCTTAGTTCATAGCTAGTCTTTAACATTTCGTATGTTTTTGGATCTTTAATTGTTTTTTGAATTATTTTTTGAAGTGGTGAGTAGCTTCCGTCATATTTATTGAAATCTTTCATGAGCCAGGAAATATTGTGATAACTATGTTGCGCTTTAGAGTCATAATCGTTTTTACATTCATTGAGCACTGTTTCAAATAGATTGTCTTTATTTTGAAGATAGATCTTTTCACCTACACAGTCATAAAAGAGTTTTAAATAATTAGTATCAATATTATTTCTTTTTATATACGATTTAGAGATTCTTTCAAGTATATCATTATGTGATTGCATCTCTAAGAGTGTTTTGTTCTGATACTCTTCAAATGGTATCTCCCGATATCTTAAATATGTAACAAATATGATGATAAAAATTGGTACAAAAATAAATAAGTTTCTTTTTCTAAACATTGTTGCCCTTTGAATTTTTCGAATAATATCATAAATAACTTGCATTTGGAATAGAACTTGCTCAAGCTTTTATTACTTAAGAAAAGGAAGCTTGATGAGAATATTTTTTCTAATATTATTGCTTATACATACATTGTATGCGACTAAAATCAATGATGTGGCAAATATTGTTGGAGTTAGAGAAAATCAACTTATAGGTTATTCTTTAGTTGTTGGTCTAAAAAAAACCGGAGATGGAACAACTTCAAAATTTACGCTTCAGTCAATTGCAAATATGCTCAAATCTATGAATATAGATATGAATACTGTAGATATTAAGTCAAAAAATGTCGCTGCTGTTGTCGTGACTGCAAATTTAAAACCATTTGCTAGACATGGTGATAAGTTTGATATAACTGTGTCATCAATTGGGGATGCAAAATCTCTAGAAGGTGGTACTCTTTTAATGACACCTTTAAAAGGGGTTGATGGGAAAATCTATGCTTTAGCTCAAGGGCCTGTCACTATTGGGGGAAAAAATGAACGAGGTGCTGGAAGTGAATCTCATCCAACTGTTGGTTTAGTATACAGTGGTGGACTTGTTGAGCGTGAGATAAATATTGATTTATACCATAGAGAGTTTGCCACATTATCTATGAAAGAATCAAATTTTAAGAATTCTGTTGCTATTCAAAAAGCAATTAACAATACGTATAATACTCAGGTAGCCGTTGCTATGGATCCTCGTACAATTAAATTGAAAAAACCTGATAATAAATCTATGATTGAATTCTTAGCAGAAGTTCAAGATATTGATATGCAATATATACCTAAAAATAAAATTATTATTAATGAAAGAACAGGAACTATTATTGCTGGAGTTGATATAGAGGTGAAGCCGATAATGTTAACGCATGGTGATATTACCATTAAGATATCAGAACAAGAAAATCCGGCAAAACCAGAAGGGAGTATAGTTGTTGATGACTCACTTGTTATAGGACTTAATGAAAATGAGTTGTATACGAAAAATGGAACAACAACTGTAGCAAATTTGGTAAGATCCTTACAAAAAATGGGTGCTACTCCAAAAGATATAATCTCAATATTAGAGACTATGAAAAGTGCGGGAAGTATTTCTGCTGAGTTGAAGGTAATATAATATGCAGTCATATGGCATTGAAACAGCTACTTTACAAGCGCAAAGAGCTTTGGAGCAGAAGAGTGTCCCAAAGATTGATGAAAATACTGAAAACAAAGCACTGAAAGAACAGACTGATGCTTTTGAAGCGATTATTTTAAAAATGATTATGGATAATGCAGCAAAAAATGAAAAAAATATTTTCTCTGATCAAAATGATCCTGGTGAAAAAATTTATAAATCAATGTATAGAGATGAGTTAACAAAAGCTAGTGCGGGAGGTTTTGGTTTTTCTCAAATGTTATATGATTTTTTAAGTGCAAAATCTTAATTTATTTAGAAAAAAGTCGATATAGTTACATATAGAGATACTATAAGAGCTCAAAAAGGATGAATTATGATTTCAAAGGCTGCTAGCGCACATGTTCGTAACGCCTATCCTAACAATCTTTCTGAATCGAAAGATGTTACTAAAAAGGCTGGGGTAAATGTTTCCTCACAAGGGGACTTAAGCAAAGTTGACCAGATTAAAGAAGATCTTGCATCTGGTAATTATAAAATTGATTTGCAAGCATTATCAGAAAAAATTGCTGATGAACTTTTACAATGAGATTGAATTTGGATTTATAACTTAAAGAGGTAGAATTATGTTGTCTCATCATTTACATGGCGCTTTAAAAGACTTAAGAGATTTGATTAATATTACTGAGTCGGACATTGCGGATATTAAAGAGGCAAAAAATGAACAACAGTTTGAAAGACTATCACTTAAAGAAGAAAAATTAAAAGCTTTTGAATCCAAAAAAGCTATGATTGATCATGAAATTTCAAAGCTCATGACAGCCTATCCAGATAAAGATCTCCCACAACTACTTAATGAAGAGCAACATCAATCTTTAGATCAACTCAAACAAGAACTTTCAAATTTAAGAGATGTAAACAAAAGATATGCGAAACTTGTATTGACTGTAAGTAATTTATACAACTCTTTTTTAGAAAGACTTGTACCTACTGAGATGCAAGGTTATAATAAAGTTGCTACTAAAGATGCTACTTTATTGGAAGTGAGAGCATAAGATGGCTTCTATATTTAATGCACTTAATATTGGTTATACGGGACTGAATGCGGCACAAGTTGGAATTAACACGACAGGTCACAACATATCAAATGCTGAAACAGATGGATATACTCGTCAACGAGTAATCCAACAAGCTGCTACTCCAATTCACACCACGCCTGGTAACGTAGGTAATGGTGTTGAAATCGATACAATTAAACGTGTCTTTGATAATTTTGTTTTTGATAGATACACAGATGCATATGCTAAAAAAGAGTACTCAGAGTTTGAAAAAGGGACTCTGGAACAATTATCTAGTTATTTTCCTGAGATTGATGAAGTAGGGATTAAAGCAGATTTACAAGAATACTACAATATGTGGCAAAGTTTTTCTGATAACCCAGATAATGAAGCTATTAAAATAGCCTTGACAAAGCAAACAGAAATATTATCAAATCATATTCATGCCACTAGATCGCAAGTTTCAGATTTACAAATGCAATTAAATGATCAACTTAAAGTAAATATAGATGAAGTGAATACTTTAGCTAAAAAACTTACAGAAATTAATCGTTCTATTGATACTGCTGAAGCTGGAAAAATTTATGATGCAAATGATTTACGTGATCAAAGAAGTGTTATAGAGAGGGACTTGGCTAGACTTATTGGAGCTAATGCAATAAGTGGACAGCTTGAATCAAATATTCAAATTGATAGTTCTTCAAACATGAAAACTGGTAGCTATACACTAAGCATCAATGGATTTAATATAGTCGATGGAACTTCTCATCATCCTTTACATATTTCAAACGAGCATAATGAAGCTGGGTTTTATGAAATTTCTTATGAAAGACAAGATGGTGTTTTAATCAAGATGGAAGAGTCAATCACTGGTGGTAAAATAGGTGCTTTACTAGATCTAAGAGGCGGCGAGATTGATACTACTAGTGGTGTTCCAAAAGATGGTATCATCCAAAATACAGTTGCTGAACTCGATGGTTTTGCTCAAGGTTTAATTGAATCTACGAATAATATTTATGCTGCAGCTGCTACTTCGAGAATGGACTCAAATATTGTTGAGTTGGACCCTAGAGATTCTTTAATGATGTCAAAATACAACTTGCGACAAGGTAGTTTCCAACTTATGGTCTATGATATAGATGGAAATGTAGCCGCTTCAAGAGAGATTACAATTGATATTGCTACATCAATGACTGGAATAGCTGGTAGTAATTCAATTGAAGGTCAAATAAATGATCAAGTAGATGATAATGGTGATGGGAATGCAAACAATGATGTAGATGACTACATTAATTTTAATTGGGCTACTTTTGCAACCAATCAAAATGCAATAGAATTTACTATGGATCCATTGAAACAATCACAGGGGTATACTTTTTCTATAGTAGACAATTTAGCTGATGGAACACATTCAAGTGGTACAAATTTTGGAGGTGCTTTTGGCTTACATAGATTTTTTGACGGAAATGATGCTAGTGATATTAATATAAGTGATAGTATAAAAGCTGATCCATCAGGAATAAAAGCTGGTTATACTCCTATTTCAGGAGATAATAGAATAGCATTTGATATGGTTCAACAGCAATTTGAAGAGATTAGTTTTAAAGTTGGGCCAACGACTTACGATACTACTGCATATGGAATGTTTGATGTTTTAGCAACGAATGTTGGTATTGCAACTAATTCTGCAATTACAAGACACGAAACTGCAAATACTCAGTTTAATGCAGCAGAGATGGAATATTTTTCTGTTTCAAAAGTAAGTATTGATGAAGAGATGACTAATCTTATTAAGTATCAGACCTCATATGGTGCAGCTGCAAAAATAATTACAACTATTGATCAAATGATGCAAACTCTGCTTGGAATTAAACAGTAGTCCAGGTAATTTTAGGTGCCAGTATTTAGTATTTTTATTATAATCTTTGTTTTTTCATTTTCATTTATTGGTCCGTATATATACAGCTTAGATCCTTATTTGCTCAATAGCGAATCTATTTTGTCATCGCCTTCTTTTGAAAACTTTCTTGGAACAGATCGATTAGGAAGAGATTTACTAGCAAGACTTATGGAAGGAGGAAAAGTTTCTCTTATTATAGGTGTTGGAAGTGCATTTATAGCTTCTTTGATTGGATTGCTTCTAGGTGCTACTGCTGGATATTTTAGAGGGAAAATTGATAAAGTATTTATAGTTGTAGTAGATTTATTTTTAACATTTCCAACATTTTTTCTTTTGCTTGCACTTGTGAGTTATGTGAATGCTTCTGCATGGGTGCTGATTGTTATTATTTCAATTACAGGTTGGATGACAACTGCCAGGCTTATCCGATCAGAAAGCTTCCAAGTAAGCTCTCAACCTTATATAAAGATACTAAACATTGCAAAAGTAAACAAGTTGAAAATTTTATTTAAATATTATGCACCAATTTTAGCACCAATCTATTTCGTAAGCTTTACATTTGGAGTTGGTGGTGCTATCCTTGCAGAGTCAGGATTGAGTTTTTTGGGTTTAGGAATTGTAGCTCCACAGATGAGTTGGGGAACGATATTGAGTGCTGGAAAAGATGTTGTTGAGATAGCATGGTGGGTAAGTTTTTTCCCTGGTTTAATGATTTTTTTAGTTACTTTTTCACTCATCAATATTTCGAATTATTTACAACAGTTAACAAATCAAAAACAGATCCAAAGTTAAATTCAAGAGCAAAATAGATATACTTTGCAAAAATAATTACTTAGGATATATTGTGATATTAATGATAGATAATTATGATAGTTTTACTTACAATATCGTTCAGTACTGTAGAGAACTTGGAGCTGATCTTAAGATAATTAGAAATGATGAGTTAAGTGTTGATGAGATAGAAAAACTTTCTCCTGAAAAGATTATTATATCTCCAGGTCCTGCTTCACCGGATGAAGCAGGAGTGACTCTGAAAGTTATCGAGCACTTTAAAAACAAACTTCCTATCTTGGGTATTTGTTTAGGTCATCAAAGTATTGCACAAGTTTTTGGTGGAGAGGTTATACGTGCTAAAAATATGATGCATGGAAAAACTTCTTGTATGAATAGAGTAGGCGATTGTGAAATCTTTAAAGATATTCCTAAAGATTTTACTGCTACGAGATATCACTCGTTAATTGTAGATAAAACTAATCTACCTGAAACTATTATTCCTACTGCATATAGTGAAGATGATAATGAAATAATGGCTTTAAAAATTAAAGATAAAGATATTTATGGAGTACAGTTTCACCCTGAATCAATCATGAGTCAATATGGCCATGAAATAATAGGTAATTTTTTAAAGCTATGATCCATAGGACAATCTTCCTAATACTTTTAGGTCTTGATGTTCTTATCCTCCTGTTTTTAAGTTCAAATGTTTCCATATCTGCTCATGAAGCAAAGTTACTTTATGGGGGCTTTTCAATAGTACAGTTTTTGACAGAAAGCTCTTTAATTATTTTTGGAAATAATGATTTTGCTTTACGATTACCTATGATATTTTTCCATATTTTGAGCACGCTGTTGTTGTATTGTATTTCTGTAAAGTATTTAGATGACAACAGAAATAGACTATGGCTGGTTTTATTTTTTATTTTACTTCCAGGTGTTTTAAGCTCAGCTATTTTAGTAGATAGTGCAAGTCTTGTTATATTTTCACTACTACTTTTTGTCTATGTTTATGAAAACTTTGATGAGCTTTATACATATCCATTACTGATACTATTTTGTTTTTTAGATAATAGTTTTATATATCTTTTTGCAAGTCTTTTGATATTTGGATTATACAAAAAGAGGATACTTTACTCCATTTTGAATGTTTTACTTTTAGTTGTTTCATTTATTTATTTTGGATTTGAATCGGAAGGTTCTCCTGAAGGTCATCTGATAGATACAATTGGATTATATTCTGCTATTTTTACTCCAATTATTTTTGTGTATTTGTTTTACATACTATACAGAAGATTATTAGCTAAGCAAGTAAATCTTATATGGTTTGTAGCAGCTGTACCATTATTGTTTTCTTTGTTGTTATCGTTTAGACAAGAGATAGTTATTGAAGAGTTTGCACCTTATTTAATACTCGCATTGCCTTTAGCTGCTGAAACATTTTATGCTTCGTATCGAGTTAGGTTGAAAATGTTTAGAAAAAGATATAAAGCACTTTTCACTATCTCTTTAATGTTTTTATTTTTTAATTTTTTTGTAGTTATGTTAAATAAGGAGTTTTATTTACTGATTGAAGATCCTTCAAAACATTTTGCTAGAAAAATGCATATTGCAAAAGATTTATCGTCTGAATTAAAAAATATGAATGTAAACTGTATTCATACTGATGATAACATGGGTATGCGATTACGTTTTTATGGAATTCAAAGATGTAACGATTATTCACTTATTGAAAAAGATATAGATGTGAGCAGTTCTAAAAATGTAACGATTAGTTACAGGCATAGAATCATATATGAAGCATTCGTTACGAATATAAACAATAGATAAATCTATTTTGTTTAAGTGACTAATACTACAAGAATGTAATACTTTATATGATACCATACACCTCACAATATCAATATAGGGAGTTTCTATGGCTCAAAAAGCGATACGAGAATATGATGCTAAATCAATTTTAGCAAAGCATTGGGATAAATATTTCCCAGATTTTACTTATGCATATGAAACAGTTATGGTTCAAAATGGAGCAGAACTAGTTGAAGCTGCAAAAACTAAATCTTGGTTAAATGATAAAGCATTGGTTGCTAAGCCAGACATGTTGTTTGGTAAACGTGGTAAAAATGGTTTGGTACTTTTTAAAGACCAGAAACCAGGTGATGTATCATTATCTAAAGCAGCTAGCTGGATCGGTGAAAAAGCTTCGGAAGATCAAGCAGTGTATTTTTCGTTTGATGGAGACACTCCAACTGGTGAACCAAGTGTTGATAGATTAACTCATTTCGTTGTTGAACCATTTACTCCTCATGAACAAGCTGAAGAATATTATGTATCTGCTACTTGTGTTGGTGATGATGATGTTATTTATATGTCTGCTGAAGGTGGTATGGAAGTTGAAGAAGGTTGGGACGAGAAAGTTACTGAAGTAGCATTTCCAATTACTGCAACAGAAGAAGAAATAGCAGAGAAAATTCGTGCAAATGTACCTGCCGATGTAGCAGATAAAGATAAAGCAAACTTTGCAGAATTTTGTATAGGTTTCTTTAAAGCATACCGTGAATTAAATTTTGCATATTTAGAAATAAATCCATTTGTAATGCAAGGAAACAAGATAGAACTTCTTGATATGGTTGCTAAACTTGATGATACAGCTGGATTTATGATGGTAGAAGAGTGGGGCGATGTAGAGTATCCAACTGCATTTGGTATGGAAGAAAAGTCTCCGGAAGTATTAGCTGTTGAAGAAGCTGATGCGAAAACTGGTGCTTCGTTAAAACTTACTTTATTAAAGCCTGAAGCTAGAATTTGGACTATGGTTGCAGGTGGTGGTGCTTCAGTTGTATATGCTGATACTATTGCTGATATGGCAGGAATCGATGATCTTGCAAATTACGGTGAATATTCTGGTGGGCCAACTACTGGTGAAACAAAATTCTATGCAGAAACTTTACTTGATCTCATGACTCGTGAAAAAGATCCTCAAGGTCGTGAGAAGATCCTAATTATTGGTGGAGCAATTGCAAACTTTACTGATGTTGCTAAAACTTTCACAGGTATTATTCAAGCATTTGAGAACTACCAAGATAAAATGAAAGAAGTAGGAATTAAAATCTACGTTAGACGTGGTGGACCAAACTACGAAAAAGGTCTCAAAGACATAAAAGAAGCAGCTGATAGAATGGGTCTATGGATTGATGTTCATGGTCCAGATACACACGTAACTGATATCGTTAGAATGGCATTAGAGAACTAAGGAGAGAAGATGGCACAATTA
>Ga0181566_10002143_pt1 | contig 16276 bp, 14 predicted proteins | sample 101ome_15_FD_133762 | JGI IMG/M metagenome (GOLD analysis project Ga0181566, IMG submission 133762) | Coastal salt marsh microbial communities from the Groves Creek Marsh, Skidaway Island, Georgia - 101402AT metaG (megahit assembly) | ecosystem: Environmental > Aquatic > Marine > Intertidal...
CGGCATGGACCCGCTAAAGACCGAGCTGATGCCACATGAGGAAATGCAGCTCGCCCAGCTCTGGCATGCCATCGTTGCCTTTGTGTTCATGGCGATTATCCTCGCGCATATCTACATCGGCTCCATCGGCATGGAAGGCGCCTTTGATGCGATGGGTAAAGGCGAGGTCGATGAGACATGGGCCGCAGAGCATCACAGCCTCTGGCTCGAAGAGCTGAAAGCCAAGGAGTCCAAGGACTCCGCCGCCTCGACGCCAGCGGAATAGGAGACGACGCAGATGAAAAGCATGTGGATTGCCTTTGTCGCCATCTTCGTCGTGGCCTATGGCGCAGACCGCGCCCTTGACTACACGGGTTTCTCGGCTCAGGAAAAAACAAGCGGTCCATCGGTCCGCCTTGACTGAGCGGAGGAGCCTTGGCCGAAATGAGCAGCGGCACTGAAACAGCCGAGCAGCAGCGCGCTGTTTCCGAGACATCCGATCTGGGGTCAGCCTTCCGGCATATCTCGGTTCTGGTTGTCGATGATGAGCCCGGCATGCGAAACTTTCTGGTCCGCACGCTGACCCCGCTCTGCCGCAAGGTCGAGGAGGCCGAAAGCACCGAAGCCGCCAGCCGCTTGCTCGATACTCAGCACTTCGATCTTGTGGTGCTCGATAACGTCATGCCGGGCCAGTCCGGGCTGGATTGGCTGGCCGATCAACGCCGCGTTGGCTTCTTTGCCGAAGTGGTTTTGATGACCGCCTATGCCGACCTCGACACCGCCATTCACGCGCTGCGCGTCGGCGCGTCCGATCTGGTGCTGAAGCCCTTCCGCTCCAATCAGATCCTCAATGCCATCCGTCGCTCGATGGATCAAAAGTTCCTCCGGCGCGAAAACTCCCTGCTGAAATACGAGCTGAAGGTCGGCACCGAAGCCGCCCGTGGCCGCTTGCTCGGCGGCTCCCCGCGCCTCGAAGCGGTGCGCGAAGCTATCGGCAAAGCCGCGCGGATGCCCACGCCCGTCCTCTTCACCGGCGAGAGCGGCACCGGCAAGGAAATCGCCGCGCGTACCCTGCACAGCCTGTCGGACCGCGCGTCAAAGCCCTTCGTGCCGATTAACTGCGCCAATATCACCCCCGAGGGCGCCGCGCTCGAGCTGTTCGGCTCGATCCGCGATGGCGAAAAGGGGCAGGATGGCCTTCTGTCTCTCGCCAATGGCGGCACGCTCTTCCTTGATGAAATCGCAGAGCTGCCTTGGCCGGTTCAGGCGACCCTTCTGCGCGTGTTGGAGGATAGCCGCATTCGCCCCCTCGGGTCTGACCGCGAATTGCCGCTGAACCTGCGGTTCATGTTCGCAACCAATACAGATCTCGCCGCCGCCGTGGCCGATGGCCGCTTCCGCGAAGACCTCTATCACCGGATCAACGTGCTTGAGCTGAACATGCCGCCCCTGCGCGAACGGGTGGGCGATATCGCCGATTTGGCGGAGCTGTTCATGGGCAACCTGTCGCGTGATCTCGCTGTTTCCCCGCTGCCGCTGTCTGAGACCGTCTTGCTGAAGTTTGCCCGTTACGACTGGCCCGGCAATGTCCGCGAATTGCGTAACCTGATCGAACGTTCGTTGATCCTTGGTGAGTTCCCGCCCGAGTTCACCGATGACGGCCGAACCCACGGTCCCGATACCCCGACGGAATCGCTGCACGCGGTCGAACGCCGCCATATCATGACCGTGCTCGAAGCCTGCGGTGGCAACCGTGCCGAGGCCGCGCGGCGCTTGGGCGTCTCGCGAAAGACGATCGACCGCAAATGCGCCATGTGGGATGTCTGATCCCGCGTTGACAGGCAGCACCGCCGCCCGCTTCTGGCAGACGGTCCGTTTCCGGCTCCTCGCGCTTGCGCTCCTGCCGATCATGGTCGTGCTGCCGCTCCTGCTGGGCATTACAGGGGTGAATTGGTCCAGCCGGTTCGACGAGGCGCTGATCTCCAAGGTCAATGGCGAGTTGACCATCGCCCACCAACACCTTGCAGGGCTGATGGATTCCCGCGTTGCCGCGCTGCATGCGCTGGGCCAGTCGGTCGCTTTCCAACGTCAGATCGACAGCGGCAACCGCGCCGCCATGCGTATCTTCCTTGCGCAGGAACGCGCCCGTCAAAAGATTCATTTCCTCTATCTTGTGCAGAATGGCCGAGTCTACGCCGCCGCGTCAAACGTGCCGCTCGATAGCGTGCTGGATGAATGGCCGGTGATCGACACCGCCCTTGGCGCGGGGCAACCGCGTGTTGCCATTGATCTGTTCACAGGAGAGGATCTCGCCCGTTTTGGCGAGGGGCTGGCCGCTCGCGCCCGCCTGCCATTGATCGAAACGCCCGCCGCCGTCCCCACCGAGCGCACCGTCGAAACCCGTGGCTTGGTGATCCACGCCGCCGCCCCCGCCGCCGATGGCGCTCTTGTGGGCGGGGTTCTCCTCAACCGCAATCTTGGCTTCATCGACGAGATAAACGAACTGGTCTACCCCGCCGAAAGCCTCACCGAAGGCAGCACCGGCACTGCCACGCTGTTCCTCGAAGATGTGCGCGTCTCCACCAATGTGCGGATGTTCGATGACGAACGTGCCTTGGGTACCCGCGTCTCTGCCGCCGTGCGCGCCCGTGTGCTGGATGAGGGCCGCGTCTGGCTGGACCGCGCCTTCGTGGTCAACGACTGGTATGTCTCCGCCTACGAACCCATCGTCGATAGCTTCGGCCAACGCATCGGTATGCTCTATGTGGGCTTCCTTGAGGCACCATTCTCCGCCGCCAAAACCCGCACGATCTGGCAGGTCGTCATCGGCTTTGGCCTGAGCCTGATCGTCTTTTTTCCGCTCTTACTGTGGTGGGCGCGCAGCATCTTCCGCCCGCTGGAAAAGATGAACACCACCATCACCCGCGTGGAGGAAGGCGATCTTGCCGCCCGTACCGGCGCGGGGCTGGGGCATGATGAGATCGGCCGCGTTGCCAGCCATCTCGACGAATTGCTCGATCGTCTGCAAGACCGCGAACAGCGCCTGCGGGAATGGACAGAAGAGCTGGAAACCCGCGTCGCCGCCCGCACCCGTGATTTGCAAGAAGCCAACCGCCAATTGAAGATCACCACCAGCCAGCTTGTCGTCTCCGAAAAACTCGCCGCCATCGGCGAGATCACCGCCGGTGTCGCCCATGAAATCAACAACCCCCTCGCGGTGATCCAAGGTAATCTTGAGGTGATCTACAGCGAATTGGGCGCACAGGCCGACCCGTTCAAAACCGAGTTCAAGCTGATCCTTGAGCAGATTCAGACCATCAACATTCTGGTCAGCAAGCTGCTGCAATTCGCCCGCCCCGAAGAATACGCCGAGGATGGCAACGGGCTGGAAGTCAACGGTGTGATCTCCGAACTCCGCCCCCTTATCCAGCACCACCTCAACGCGGGCGCGGTGCATTACGCCGTCGATCTCGCCGCCACTCGTCAGGTGCCGATGAACCAGACCGAACTCCAGCAGGTCTTGATCAATCTGACCATCAATGCGGTGCAGGCCTGTAGCGGCGGCGGCCATATCACCGTTGCCAGCCGTGATGCGGCGAAAGATGCGCGTCAGGGCGTCGAGATCACCGTCACGGACGATGGCTGCGGCATGGATGCCAAAACCGCCGAGCGTGTGTTCGATCCGTTTTTCACCATGAAACGCGGCGAAGGCACCGGCCTCGGGCTTTCAGTCTCGAATAAGCTCGTCGCCCGTGTCGGCGGTCAGATTTCGGTCGATAGCACCAAGGGCGCGGGTACGGTTTTCACCGTATGGCTTCCCGCTCTCTAAGCCTTATCGCCCCGCTTGCCGTTCTTCGCGCTCCCGCTTGAGCGCCGTGCGCTTCGTGATCAGCGAGGCAGAGATCACGCCAACCGCGACAATGCCAATCATGATCGTCGACAGCGCGTTGATCTCCGGCGAAACCCCCAACCGCACCGCCGAAAAGATCTTGATCGGCAGCGTCGTTGATGACGGGCCGGAGGTGAAAGACGCAATCACCAGATCGTCGAGCGACAGGGTGAACGCGAGCAGCCAGCCCGAAATCACCGCCGGCGCGATAATCGGTAGCGTCACGCTGCGGAACGCATCCCAAGGCGTACAGCCAAGGTCGAGCGCCGCTTCCTCCAACGAACGGTCAAAGCTCATCAGCCGCGACGAAACCACCACCGAGACATAGCACATCGAAAAGGTCGTATGCGCCAGCACGATCGTCGTCACACCACGGTCCAGCCCGATGGCGATAAATAACAGGAGCAGCGACAAGCCGGTGATCACCTCTGGCATCACCAACGGCGCATAGATCATGCCTGAAAACAGCGTCCGCCCCGGAAAGCGCCCCGCCCGCACCAGCGTATAGGCCGCCATCGTGCCCAGCACCGTCGCAATGGTCGAGGAAATCACCGCCACCCGCACCGTCACCCATGCCGCATCCAGAAACGCTTCGTTCTGCAACAGCTCGCCATACCATTTCGTCGAGAACCCCGCCCAGACGGTCACGAGTTTTGACTCGTTGAAGCTGTAGATCACAAGGATCACCATCGGGAAGTAGAGGAACGCAAACCCCAGCGTCAGCGATGTCGCGTTGAACCAGCTGAACCGTCTCATTGCTCCGCCTCCGCCTGCCGCTGCTGGTTCCGCTGGAACAGCACAATCGGAATGATCAGGATCAGCAACAGCACCACCGCCACCGCCGAGGCCACCGGCCAGTCACGGTTCGCGGAAAACTCCTCCCACAACACCTTGCCGATCATCAGCGTGTCCGAGCCACCCAACAGTGACGGGATCACAAACTCGCCCAGCGTCGGGATGAACACCAGAAAACAGCCCGCAATGATCCCCGGTCGTGCCAGTAGCAGCGTCACCAGCCAAAAGGCCGATGTTCGCGTGCAGCCCAGATCCTCCGCTGCTTCCAGCAAGGAGACATCCAGCTTGTCCAGCGTCGCGTAGATCGGCAGGATCATGAACGGCAGATAGGTGTAAACGATGCCGATATAGACGGCGGTATTCGTGTTCAGGATCGTCAGCGGCTCATTGATGATGCCGGTCCACATCAACACCTGATTGAGCACGCCCTCGCGCCCCAAAATGCCCATCCACGAATAGACGCGGATCAGAAAGCTGGTCCAGAACGGCAGGATCACCAGCATCATCAGCGTCGGGCGCCATTCATCCGGCGCCCGCGCCATGCCATAGGCAATGGGAAAGCCCACAACTAGCGTGATCAGCGTGGCAATCACCGCGATCTGAAGGCTCGAAAGATAGGCCCGCCAATACAGCTCGTCCTGGGTCAGCCATGTGAAATTCTCGAAATCCAGCGCCGCGAAAAACCGCCCCAACCCCGCCAACCCCTCGCTGAAATCCAGCGTCGGCGTATAGGGCGGGATCGCCAGTGCGATGTCCGAGAGCGAGATCTTCAACACGATCCCGAACGGGATCAGGAACAGCGCCAAAAGCCATAGATACGGCAGGCCGATGAGGAATAGGCGTCTGAAATTCATCTCCGCCTCCTCAGCTTGTCAGCACGATGCCCGCCGTGTCGGTGAACGACAGCCAGACCTCGTCTTCCCATGTGAAACTCCGCCGCGCTAAGCGGCGGTTATTGGTCATTTGCGCCTTGATGATCTGCCCGCCCACCTCAACGTGATAGGTCGAGATATTGCCGAGGTAGGCAATATCGTGAATGCGCCCGCGCATCTTGTTGGGCCGGTCGGTCGGCTCTTCGGCGGTGACGTTGATCTTCTCGGGCCGGATCGCAACGCTCACCCTTGCGCCCTTCTCCAGCGGGTCGCTCCGCTCAGCATGGATCACCGGCTGGCCTTCGGCCCACGCGATGTCATACCCGTCGCCGGTCGTCGGGGTCGCATTGCCCTCGATAATATTCACCTCACCGATGAAATCCGCGACATAGACATTCGCAGGCGTCTCATAGATGCGGGCAGGGGTCGCCACTTGCATCAGCTTGCCGTGATCCATTACCGCAACACGGCTCGCCACCGTCATCGCTTCTTCCTGATCGTGGGTGACGATCACAAATGTCGTGCCGGTCTTTTCCTGAATATCCATCAGCTCGAACTGCGTCTCATGCCGCAGCTTCTTGTCCAACGCGCCGAGCGGTTCATCCAGCAGCAACAGCTTCGGCGCTTTCGCAAGGCTGCGCGCCAGTGCCACCCGCTGCCGCTGCCCGCCCGAAATCTGATGCGGTTTGCGGCGGGCGAACTTTTCCAGCCGCGTCAGCCGCAGCATCTCCTCCACCCGTGGGCCGATCTCGTCTTTCGGCATCTCCGAGCGGCGCAGGCCAAAGGCGATGTTGTCCCACACGCTAAGATGCGGAAACAGCGCATAGGATTGAAACATCATGTTCACCGGCCGCTTGTTCGGCGGTACCGGCACGATGTTCTTGCCTGCCAGCGTGATCTCGCCCTCGCTCGGCGTTTCGAAACCGGCAAGCATCCGCATCAACGTGGTCTTGCCGCAGCCCGACGGGCCGAGCAGGGCAAAGAATTCTTTTTCATAAATATCGAGGTCCAGCGCATCAATCGCGGTAAAATCCCCGAACCTTTTCGTCACATTTCGAAACCGGATCAGCGGCGTTTCCGCTGCGTCCTCCCAAGGGGCGAATAGGGTCGGGGTTTTTGCAGGATTGGCCATGTGCGTCCTCGGCAAATAAAAACCCCCGCGCCTCGGTCCAAGGCGCGGGGGCAAGGTTTGGATCAGGTGCCGGATTTGATCTTCGTCCAGAGCCGCGTGACGGTCCGCTGCACGCGGGCGTCATAAGGCGTCGTGGTGAACAGGTTGTCGAGCGTTGCTGCATCCGGATAAATCGCCGGATCGCCGATCACGTCCTCTAGCAAGAGCGGCTGCGACGCGAGGTTGCCGTTCGCGTAGTAGACGTAGTTCGATGCATCCGCCATGTTCTGCGCATCCATGATAAAGTTCAGGAACGCATGTGCGCCTTCGACGTTCGGCGCATCAACTGGAATGGCCATCTGGTCGAACCACATCTGCGCCCCTTCGACTGGCGCGTTATAGGCGATCTCGACGCCGTTATCGGCCTCATACGCACGGTCGCGTGCCTGAAGGATGTCACCCGACCATCCCACAGCAACACAAATCTCGCCTTTGGCGAGCGCGTTGATGTACTCGGAAGAGTGGAACTTCTGGATATAGGGGCGCACGCCCTCATACACCGCTTCCGCCTTCGCGATTACGTCGGGGTCGTGGCTGTTCGGGTCTTCGCCCAGATAGTTCAGCGCGGCAGGGATCATCTCCGCCGGTGCATCGAGGAAATGCACGCCACATTCTGCGAGCTTCTCCATGTTCGCCGGATCGAACACCAGCGCCCACGAATTGATCGGCGCATCTTCACCGAGCAGTTCCTGCACCTTGCCAACATTGGCGCCGATGCCGGTGGTGCCCCACATGTAGTTGATCGAATAGTCGCCGTTCGGGTCATACTGATCGGTGCGCGAGCTGACCACATCCCACATATTCGCGAGGTTCGGCAGCATGTCCTTGTTGAGCGCTTGGAATGCGCCGGCCTGGATCTGGCGTTGCAGGAAGGTGCCCGACGGGACAACAACGTCATAGCCGGAACCACCGGCCAGCAGCTTTGTCTCCAGCACTTCGTTCGAGTCGAACACGTCATAGACAAGGTCATAGCCCGTCTCGGCTTCGAACTTCTCAAGCAAGGCTTCGTCGATATAGTCCGACCAGTTATACACGCGGACCTCTTCGGCCGTCGCGGCGGTCGCGCCAAGCGCCATCAGCGCCGCGGCCGGTAGCCATGATCTTTTCATCATTGTTTCTCCCTAGTTGAATTTTGCGTCTTGTTGCGCCATGCGGTAAATTTGATCAAAATTTTCCTTCATGGCAACTCTTTGTTTTCATCTCTGGTGGAGCGCCGCATGTGCCGGAGGAATTTTTCCTGCGAGATGGACAGCTTGAAGCAGAATTTCCGATCCGAAACTCGTTGCAAAACCAGCGGCAAATCTACGCTTCCATTCATTTTATCTGAAAGTTTCCCCGAATCGTTCGCGGCATTCGCCGTTGTGAATCTCAACACGAAACCGCGCATCAACGCCAACCTATTTTGCAGGTGCGGTGGGCAATTTCTGCCGGTTTCGGCGCAAATTTCAGCCAACTGCTCCCCCGAAAATCGCTTCTGCTCATAATTTGATCAAAAATAGTTGACAGTGACCCGCCGCCTCATATGCTCACCCTCAATGCCCCGCCTTTTGCTGTGGCCGCCAGTGTCATGGCGCGGGGTCTGTTTCTGACCATTCCCGGATCACCGGGCGTCGCGTGCCAAGGAGCCTGCCATGACGCTTATTTCGAACCATATGCCCACCGCAGAGCTGCAAGCCGTCGACGCAGCGCATCACATGCACCCATTCACTGCCGGTGCCGAGCTTGCGAAAAAAGGCGCCCGCGTCATCACCCGCGCCGATGGCGTCTTCCTGACCGATAGCGACGGTGAGCGCATCCTTGACGGCATGGCGGGCCTCTGGTGCGTCAATGTCGGCTATGGCCGCAAGGAACTGGCCGAGGTCGCGGCCCGCCAGATGTCTGAGCTGCCCTATTACAACACGTTCTTTCAGACGACCCACGTTCCCGCCATCGCGCTGGCGGCCAAGCTGGCCGAGCTTTGCCCCGGTGATCTGAACCATGTGTTCTTCGCCGGTTCCGGCTCCGAGGCGAACGACACCAACCTGCGTATGGTGCGCCATTACTGGGCCGCAAAAGGCCACCCTGAAAAGAACATCGTGATCAGCCGCAAGAACGCCTATCACGGCTCCACCCTTGGCGGCGCGAGCCTTGGCGGGATGGGCGGCATGCATGCGCAGGGCGGTCTGCCGATCCCGAACATTCACCACATCAACCAGCCCAACTGGTGGTCCGAGGGCGGTGACATGTCGCCGGAGGAATTCGGCCTCGCCCGCGCCCGCGAGCTGGAGCAAGCGATCAACGAGCTGGGCGAACACCGCGTCGCGGCCTTCATCGCAGAACCGGTCCAAGGGGCAGGGGGCGTCATCGTCCCGCCCAGCACCTACTGGCCCGAAATCCAGCGCATTTGTGATGCGTATGACATTCTCTTGATCGCTGATGAGGTGATCTGCGGCTTCGGGCGCACCGGCAACTGGTTCGGCTCACAAACCTACGATATCCGCCCCGACATCATCACGATCGCCAAGGGTCTTTCCTCCGGCTACCAGCCCATCGGCGGGTCTGTCGTATCCGATGAGGTCGCCTCCGTGATCGACAATGCAGGCGATTTCAACCACGGCTACACCTATTCCGGCCACCCCGTCGCCGCCGCTGTCGCGCTCGAAAACCTTCGCCTTCTGGAGGAGGAGAAGATCGTCGAAACCGCAGCGACCGAGATCGCGCCCTACCTGCATGAACAGTGGAAACAGCTCGAAGATCACCCGCTGATCGGTGAGGCAAAGATCGTGGGCCTCATGGGCTCCGTCGCCATGACCCCTCACAAGGAGAGCCGCGCGGCCTTTGCTTCTCCCGTCGGCACCGTCGGCTACCGCGCCCGCGAGCGCTGCTTTGCCAATAACCTCGTGATGCGCCATGTCGGCGACCGGATGATCATTTGCCCGCCGCTGGTGATCACCCGCTCGGAAGTCGACGAGCTGATGGCCCGCGCCGTCAAATCGCTCGACGAAACCTACGCAGGGCTGAAAGCCGACGGCCTTCTCGTCCCCGCGTCCTGATCCGGTGGACCTGCTCACGGCCAATGATGCGGCGGGGCAATACCCCGCCTCGTGGTACGCCGCAACCGCCACGCCTCCGCCGGAAAACCCTCCGGCGCGGGGCGCAATGGCCTGCGATGTCTGCGTCATCGGCGGCGGCTTTACCGGCCTGTCCTCTGCCCTGCACTTGGCCGAGCGCGGCTATGATGTGATCTTGCTCGATGCCCACCGCGCGGGCTTCGGCGCGTCGGGGCGTAATGGCGGGCAGGTCGGCACCGGCCAGCGTCTGCATCAGGACGAGTTGGAAAAGATGCTGGGCCACGACCACGCCCGCGCGCTGTGGGATATTTCGCTCGAAAGCGTGGCCGTTGTCCGCGACCTGATCGCTCGCCACGCCCCTGACGCGGGCTGGACCTCCGGTATCATCAGCGCCGATCACCGCCGCCGCTATGTGGCCGACAGCCATGCTTATGCTGATCACCTCGCGCAGCATTATGGCTATGATCAGATTACCCCGCTGGATGCCACCGCGATGCGCGCGCATGTCGGCTCACCTGCCTATCACGGCGGCTTTCTCGATATGGGCGGCGGTCATACCCACCCGCTGCGCTTCGCCTTCGGGCTGGCGCGGGCCTGTGCGGCGGCAGGGGTACGGATGCACGATCTCAGCCGCGTCACAGCGATTGCCGATGGTCAGCCCGCCACCGTCACCACCGACAGCGGCGGCAGCATCCGCGCCCAGCATGTGATCTTGGGCTGTAACGGCTACCTCGGCCGGCTGGACGGCCAAACCGCCGCGCGGGTCATGCCGATCAATAACTACATCATCGCCACCGAGCCGCTGGACGACAGCACCGCCCGTGGCCTGATCCGCGATGGTCACGCCGTGGCCGACAGCAAATTCGTGATCAACTATTTCCGCCTGTCAGAGGATAACCGCATGCTCTTTGGCGGCGGCGAAAGCTACGGCTACCGTTTCCCCGCCGATATCACCGCGCTGGTGCGCAAGCCGATGCTCGAAATCTTCCCCCAGCTCCGCGATGCGCGGATCGACTACGCATGGGGCGGCACGCTTGGCATCACCATGAACCGGATGCCCCATTTCGCGCGGCGCAGGGCCAATATCCTCTCGCTCTCGGGCTATTCGGGCCACGGCGTCGCGATGGCGACACTGGCCGGTCAGATCGGCGCGGATGTGATCGCGGGTCAGGCAGAGCGTTTCGATGTGATGGCCCGCGTGCCCAGCTCGCGTTTCCCCGGTGGGGCCGCGCTGCGGTCGCCGCTTCTGGTGCTGGCAATGCTGTGGTTCTCGCTGCGCGACAGGTTTTAGCCGCCGCTCAGCCTTCATCCATGGATTGGCGTATCTGCTCGATCCCTTGCGCAATATCCGCATGGATCGCCGCGCTCACGGCCTCTGCATCGCCGCGCCGCAAGGCATCCAGCGCGCCTTCATGCATATCCGGCAGGTTCGATGTGCCATAGCGCCCGCAGATCACCCGCAGCGATGGCCCCATCCGTAGCCATAGCATGTCTGACAGCGCGATCATCACCTTCGCCCCCGACAGCCGGTAAAGCCGCGCATGAAACTGGTGGTTCGACCACATGTATTCCCGCACATCGCCGCGCTCGATGGCACGGTTAAGCTGGGTGTCGATCGCGGTGAGCGCATCGATATCCTCAGCAGTGGCTTTCTCGGCGCCCCATGCCGCCAATTGCGGTTCCAGCGCCAGCCGCGCGAAGGCCATCTCGTCCACCTGCGCCCGCGTCAGCACCGGCACCGAAACCCGCCGGTTGCCCTGAAACTCCAAAGCGCCTTCTGCCGTCAGCCGCCGGATCGCCTCGCGTACCGGCGTCATGCCCGCGCCGAGATCGGCCACCAGCCCCTGAATCGTCACCGCTTGCCCTGGTTCCAGTTCACCGCACAGGATCATCTCGCGCAGCTTGCGGTACACAAGCTCATGCTCTGGGATCTTCGGGGTCTTGGCGTCCACGCGACGGCTCTCCTCTGTTCACTGGCCCATTGTGACCCAGCCACAAAAAATGATCAAATGTGAAAACGGTTTTGCGCTTATTCCAGTGCGCCTGCGCCGTGTTTGAGGATCACCGGCACAACCAATTCCTCTTCATCGGTCAGATGCCGCTCCAAAAGCGCCCCGATCCCCGTCACTGCGGTGTGAAAGCCGCCCGCCGCGGTCTGTAATTTCTCCCGTTCGGGTACCAGTTGCAGCACCCCGTTCGCGGCACCGACGAAATCGTTCAGGTGTCTGTCCAGCGCGTGATGGTCATGATCCAGAATGTCAAAACCCTTGGCGATCCGGCTCTCCTGTTTCGCCAGAACGGGGAAGTAATGCATATCCTCGATCTGGTGATGCCCGTGCAATTGGTTCACAAACATTGAGCCGTAGCGCGACAAACGCCCTGCAAAATGCTCCGGATCGGCGCTGCGATCCAGCAGCGCTTCCGTCTCGCGGGTCATCTCCACCAGCAGCCGTCTGAACATCATGTGGCGGTCAAGCCAGAAGCTCACCAACCCCTGAAAGTGCCGTTCCGCCGCCCAGCCCTCGCGCGGGAAATCGTCCAGCAACACGCGCAAGGCCTCGGGCAGCTTGTCGCGGTTTTCCAGATGTAAGGCAGTTTCCATGATTCGCTTCCTTCGCTACGTCTGTTGGGCAAACTAGGGCGCAAGCGCCTGATAGCGAGCCCGTTCCGCCGCCGAATTATCATGCGCATCTACGCATTAATATGATCAAATTATATGCTTTGGCCTAACCGAACCAGGTGCCGTGGCGTCATTTGGGATAGTTCTTGATATTTTGATCGCTTGGAAAAAGGATGTTTCCACGCGCTCGCGCATTCGCGAGAGACGACAACTCGTGCGGCCCGACAAGAGGCCCAAATCAGGGAGAGAACTTCTCATGAAATTCAAGACAACCCTAATGGCGACAACCGCCGCTGTGATGGTGATGGGTGCAGGCTTTGCCTACGCAGACGCCCATGCGACCCATCCTGAAACCGGTGAAGTGCTCGCCAGCGACCAGACCTTTACCTACCGTGTGCTGGACGAATCCCCCTCCATCGACCCCGGCCTGATCGAAGACGTGTCCGGCAGCGAAGTGGGCCGCGACCTGTTCGAAGGCCTGATGAATCAGGATGAAGAGGGCAACCTCGTCCCAGGTGTCGCCACCGGCTACGAGATTTCCGACGACGGCATGACCTTCACCTTCACCCTGCGCGACAATGCGAAGTGGTCGAACGGCGATCCTGTCACCGCCAATGATTTCGTCTACGCATGGCGCCGCGCGGCTGATCCTGAACTGGCATCGCCCTATTCGTGGTTCCTCTCGCTGATGTCGATCGAAGGCGTTGATGATGTGCTCGCAGGCGACGCACCGCTGGATACGCTCGGCGTTTCCGCACCCGACGACCACACCTTCGTCGTGCAGCTGACCACCCCGCTGCCGTATTTCCCGCAGATGACCACCCATGCCACGACCTTCCCTGTGCATCAGGCCACGGTCGAAGCACATGGCTCCGAGTGGACCCGCCCCGAGAACATCGTCTCCAACGGCGCATATGTTCTCACCGAGCATGTCCCGCAGGAGCGCATGGTGCGTGAGCGCAACGAAATGTATTGGGATAACGACAACACGATCATCGACAAGGTCGTGAGCCTCGTGATCAACGACGAAAACGTCGCTCTGACCCGTTACCTCGCAGGCGAGCTGGACCGCACCGAAGTGCCGACCGGCCAGTATCCGCGTTTGTCCGAGGAATATCCGGATGAAGCCCTGAGCTTCCCGCGTCTGTGCTCCTACTACTACAACGTCAACGTCCGCGAAGACGGCCCCGCATGGGCGCAAGACCAGCGCGTCCGTCAGGCGCTTTCGCTCGCGGTCAACCGCGACGTGATTGTCGAGAACGTGCTCGCAGGCGGCCAGTTCCCTGCCTACACCTTCACGCCTGAAACCACCGCCGGCTTCAACGTGCCGGATGTGCCGATTGCGTCGATGTCGCAGGACGAACGCAACGCAATGGCTGTCGAGCTGATGGCCGAAGCAGGCTACGGTCCGGATAACCCGATCACCACCGAGATCCTCTACAACACCTCCGAGGGTCACCGTCAGATCGCCATCGCGATCAGCCAGATGTGGAAGCAGACGCTCGGCATGGAAGTCACCATCGCCAACATGGAATGGCAGACCTTCCTCGAAGCGCGTGGCAATGGCGACTTCGACATCTCCCGCGCCGGCTGGTGTGGCGATTATAACGAAGCCTCGACCTTCCTCGATCTTCTGGACTCCGGTTCCGGCTACAACGACGCTGGCTATGCCAACGCCGAGGTGGACGAGATCCTCGCCGCCGCCAAAACGGCCGGTTCTGACGCAGAGCGTGCAGAGATCTACACCCGCGTCGAGCAGATCGCCGCAGAGGAAGTGCCGATCATCCCGATCTACCACTACACCGGCGTCTACATGCTGGACGATGACGTGGCCAACTGGCCGGTCAACAACGTCGAGCAGAACTGGTACTCGAAGAACCTCTACAAAGTCGCTAACTAAAGCGGCCTGAGAAATATGCTGCGCTCCCTGTTTTGCGGGGGGCGCGGCAACTTGCATCCGATGTGCGGAACCTTGCCCCATGTATAGCTATATCGCCCGGCGCCTCGCGGTTGCCGTCCCCACCATTCTGGTGCTGATCATTATTTCCTTCATCCTGATGCATTCCGCACCCGGTGGCCCGTTCAACTCCGAACGCCCGCTGCCACCGCAGGTGCTCGCCAATATCGAGGCGAAATACGGGCTCGACCAGCCGCTGTGGAAACAGATCGTCACCTATGTCCGGAACGTGGTCGTCCACTTCGATTTTGGCCCGTCGTTTCAGTATAAAGACCGCACCGTGAATGACGTGATCGCGCAGGGCTTCCCCGTCACGCTCACCTATGGGTTCTGGTCCTTCATCATCGCCGTGGGCGTTGGTGTCTCGCTGGGGATCGCCGCCGCACTCCGCCATAACAGCTGGCTCGATTACCTTGCCGTGGGCTTCACCATAGGCGCACAGGCGCTGCCGAACTTCGTGATGGGGCCGATCCTCATCCTCGTTTTTACCCTCTGGCTCGGCCTGTTGCCCGGTGGCGGCTGGAACGGCGGCCAATGGAATTACGTCATCATGCCGGTGATTGCGCTGTCCACCTCCTACATGGCGTCGATCGCGCGGATCACCCGCTCCTCAATGCTGGAGGTGATGAACTCCGGCTTCATCCGCACCGCCCGCGCCAAGGGCCTGCCAATGAACCGCATCGTGCTGCGCCACGCACTCAAACCTGCGCTCCTGCCGACGCTCTCCTACCTCGGACCGGCCTTTGTCGGCATGGTCACAGGCTCGGTGGTGGTTGATATCTACTTCTCCACTGGCGGTATCGGTCAGTATTTCGTTAACTCCGCCTTTAACCGCGATTACTCGGTGATCATGGGCATCACCATCCTCGTTGGCGTCCTGACGATCTTCTTCAACCTCGTTGTCGATATCCTCTACGCGTGGATCGACCCGAAGATCCGGTATTAAGGGGAGGGCGCGCAGATGTTTCCCAATAAGCAAACCGCCGGTAACCTCCTCGAAGCCGCGCAAGTGGCCGAGGTCCGTGGCCGCTCCCTCTGGCGCGATGCCGCTGACCGTTTCCTCAAGAACAAAGCCGCCGTTGGCGCTCTGATCACCCTCATCCTGATCGGCATCTTCGCCCTGTTTGGCGACTTGATCGCTGTTTGGAACAACGAGGAGATCGACTGGGGCATCATGGGTCAGATCGCGCAAAAGGGCGCGCCCTCCATCGCCAACGGTCACTATTTCGGGGCCGATGAACTGGGCCGCGACCTCTACTCCCGCACCGTGCAAGGCACCCGTATCTCGATCATGGTTGGCGTTGTCGGTTCCGTGATCGCCGTTGTGGTCGGCACGCTCTACGGCGCGGTGGCGGGCTATTTCGGTGGCCGGATCGACAATATCATGATGCGGATCGTCGATATCCTGATGGCGATCCCCTTCATGTTCGTCCTGATCCTGATGCTGGTGATCTTCGGGCGCTCGATCTTCATGTTGTTTGTCGGCATCGGCCTGATCTCATGGCTCGATATGGCCCGCATCGCCCGTGGTCAGACCCTCAACATCAAGAACAAGGAATTCGTCGAAGCTGCCGTCGCCACAGGCGTCCGTCCCTTCACGATCATCCTGCGCCATATCGTGCCAAACCTCTTGGGCATCGTGGTGGTCTACGCCACGCTCCTGATCCCCGGCCTGATCCTGACCGAAAGCTTCATCAGCTTCCTCGGCCTCGGCGTGCAGGAGCCAAACACCTCGCTCGGCGCTCTGATCTCCGCTGGTGCAGGCCAGATGCAATACGGTGTGATCTGGCAGCTCTACTTCCCGCTCTTTTTCTTCCTCGTCACGCTTTTTGCCTTCTTCTTCGTCGGCGATGGCCTGCGCGACGCACTCGACCCGAAGGACCGCTGACATGAGCCTGCTCGAGATTGAAAACCTCACAGTGACCTTCCAAACCGGCGATGGC
>Ga0181566_10002152_pt1 | contig 16243 bp, 22 predicted proteins | sample 101ome_15_FD_133762 | JGI IMG/M metagenome (GOLD analysis project Ga0181566, IMG submission 133762) | Coastal salt marsh microbial communities from the Groves Creek Marsh, Skidaway Island, Georgia - 101402AT metaG (megahit assembly) | ecosystem: Environmental > Aquatic > Marine > Intertidal...
AACCCGGGATATTTTTCTGGCGAGGTTTAGACCCTTATATAAAGAGATTAAGCCCGAAAAAATTAGTCTCTCTATATATACATCTATATATTCTTGTACCCCCTATTCCTATATATACGCTTTAGTCTCTTCAACATCTTATCTAGTTTGTCTGCAGGGAAAAAATATACATTTTTTCTCTCGTACATATTATATACAACAACTATATAATATCTTCAAACCCCATACCCTAAGACCGGTCTGGGATCTTTAACTTGACATAGGAGGTACAAATGTCAAACAATCCATCAAACAACAAGGTCATTCCACAAAAGGATATTTGCGCTCGTGGATATGACGAAGATGAAACTATCAATGAATCACTTGTCGAGGTAGATGGTCAACTCTGCTTATTTGATCTTGACAATGATCCACATCCATTCTAACAGTAAAGGCGGTCTGGCTTCGGTCAGGCTGCCTTACATTTTTTCCAAGGCCGTTGAGCGACGTAGGGCAGGTACCTCCGTCATGCGTTTGCTCCGGCTTGGGCGCCACATGCGTGTCGCTTCTAGTACATACATCATGCTAAGAAAGGAATCCAATCATGCATGAATCAATCTTTGACTACGTGTTTGAAGCCTTTGGCATCGCCCTGGGTGTAGACGAAATCTTTCACATCATTGCCAACGGTATTGATGTTGATACATATGTGGAGGTCAACTATGGATCTTAATCTAGAACCTGCACTTGTCATCGCTACATACGTCTTCTTGGCGTTTGTTGTAGCAGCTATAACCTCTTGCGTAGGCGTAGCTTTCTATGCCTATGCTTCCATGATTAAACAGAGTCTAAAATGATGCCAGTTAGTTTCTGGGTCTGCTTGGCCTTTGTTATCATAGGGCTAATCGTATTGCAAGAACGCAGGTAGGGTGCCGGATGCCCGTCACCTTCTGTGCAACAATCAATTCATACGATTGCTCTGCTTCATTAAATTCTGGTCGTGTATGCCTATGTGCAGCCAGTCTTAGCCTTTTGGCGATCATAGGAGGTAACCAGTTTTGGTTCAAGTCCTAATGCATGACTCTAGAACTGCATTGATGCCCTGAGTAAGGCTTAAAACTGCTCACTTACATTGCGTGCTGTAGAACCGCTACAGTTTATCTCTGAAACTCAGACACAATAGTCTGTACCCTCTGTGTTGCAAACTACGACTAGCATATTGGAAAAGCGTCTAGCCTAGAAATAGGACACATGGTGACTGAATGAAAAAACGTGGAAGCTCGGTGAGAGCGCAATGTATCTTTGTCTCAAACTTGTCTAAAGGAAGGTCTAAAAATGTCAGAATATCCTCGTTCAATAATCATCGAAAACGTAACTGCTAAGTGGTGTAAAATCTCAGGTGATGATGCGCCTGTGAATTCATTCAAATCGAAGCAGTGGGAAATGCAGATTCAAACCAAAGATCCTGCAAAAGCTGATGAAATGAGAGAGTATGGTCTTAACGTCAAAGAAGCAAAAGAAGATTCACCAGACGCTGGTACATTTTCTGTGCAACTGAAACGTAAAGGTCTAAAAGCCGATGGTACACCAAATACACCAGTGAAAATCGTCGATGCGCAACTTCAGCCTATGTCCGGTGAAAACATCGGTAATGGCTCGACTGTCAACGTTAATTTGTGGCAGTATGCGTATGAAGCGCCTGGTCGTAAAGGTATCGCGACTTCTCTGACTGCTGTTCAAGTAACTAAGCTTGAAGAGTACACACCAAGCGTAGGTTTTACAGCTGTGCCAGTTGAAAAGCCTGCAGAGAATGGTGAAATGCCGTTCTAAAATCTTGGTCCTGCGCATGACCTAAAACTGCGCCTTTATTTTTCTTCGAAGCTGGCTTACGAGGGTCAGTGTACAGCTGAAACTGTGCAGCGTAGGATAGAAGGCTTTGGTATGGCGACGTACATTGTCTGTTCTTACATCTCGTCCGTTTCATGGTTAGGCAAATCCGCACTGGAATTATCCAGGCCTAACGATGCAGAGTCGGCCTCGGTCGTAAAGCGGTGGTAACTGAAAGGAGAACCTGACCACGTCCAGTGGGAGGGGAATAGGTCGTCGATGAGGGAAACCTTGTCGGCGGCCTGTTTAGGTCTGTAGTACCGTCTTGCAGTATGGGTGTCAGATGCCTGCCACCACTCGTGTAGTTATTAGTAATCTTAGGAGATGTATGTAATGATGTATATAGGTATTCTTGCAGTGATCATGTGTGCTGTTATCGTGTACGGAGTTCGGAATTATTAAAATAAACACCGAAGGGCGACCGTTGCATGCACGTGAAAAGCTATAAGAAACCGATGGGTGGGCCATAGGCATGGCCATTGGGTGATTCCAGTGGCAATTTACATGTACTCTATGCACCCGAGATAACGGCTTACGGCGTGTCCCCTATTAGAAGAAGGGAGCGAGAGGCTGGGCCTGGGCTTAGGGTTATACTCTAGTCTGTATCTAGAACATGAGAAAGGAATAGTAACATGAATGTTCTAAGAAATGTAATGAATCCTGTTATTAGTCAAATCGAGAGATGGATAGAAGTAGCAAACAAAGAGGATAACCATGAAGCGGCTAACGCTTACCGTGACTGTATACATAGTATGACTTCAGCAATTCAAGATCATGAGTACATGGTTATCGAGTCTGCAATGTTGAATGTAGAAGAGTGTATAAGGAACGACTTTAGTTATAGTATTGATGCTGCTGTAAGTGAGGCTAGAGATGCTGTGACTGCAGCTTATGAGCAGGTTCAAGAAGAAGTACGAGATAGTTTGCTTGATCAGTTAGAGCATAGTTATGATTGGACCGAAGAGATGCGGGAAGAGCTTGTAGATCATTCCATGGAACGAGCAGATGAAGTAGTAAGAGAGATGTTTAATGAGGAGGGTCTCGATGTTTAATAAGCTATTAGACGAGGAAGAAGATAAGCCAGATATGGTAAATAGTCCTGCTCATTACAATCAAGGTAGTATTGAGTGTATTGATGCGATTGCTGCTTGTCTTGAGCAAGATGAAGGTTTCGAGTTTTATCTTCATGGCAACGCATTGAAATATCTGTGGCGTTTCCGTTATAAAGGCGGCATAGAAGACTTGGAGAAATGCGAATGGTATCTAAAGAGATTGATGCAGGAGACAAGGTATCCATAATTAAGTCAAAGAAAACTTTAGCAAGACTTCATAACGATAGAAATTTATCGCCAATTAATTTACAAAGGAAGGACAGTAAAGATGGCAAATTATCAAAACACAAAACTTCGTAAGTCAGACACAGGAACATACAATCGTAGCGAAGCATATCGCTTTACAGTTAAAGATAAATCAGATCCTGAATTGGCGAGTTTGAAACTTAGTGTACGTGAATACAATAAGAAGTTAGATAGATATTCATGGTTAGGTGCTAAAAAGCGTGTTATGTTAATGGCTCGTGGTCCACGTCGTAAGGCTGATGGTAGTATGGTTCATTATAACGCTGATCAAAGCCTACGTCATGAATATGCTACTCATTTTGATGTGTATGTACATGATGTAGCATAATAAATAGGAGTAATATAATGGTTTTAGATTTTCCGCTAAATAATCGTATGTATAGTGTATGGATGGCTCGAGCAGCGGGTCGATTAGTTTCTAAGTATGATATGACTGAGGACCATATTGAGTATTACCAAGTACTTGACTGTATTTCCGATGAAATAGCGGAAGATGCTAAAGACTGGACGGGAGAGGATATTGACGCTTTTGTTGATAGCTTCTTCCGTACTATTACTATTGAGATCTCTTACGGTGATAACGATAATGACTGATAATGAGAGATACTATGCGTATATGTTACGAAGAATGAGAGAGGAAGACGATAAAATGGCTAAGAAAGCAGAATCGTTGAGTGATTTACTCGAAGCAGCTTATGAAGATGACAGCGATTTTCTTACGGAAACGTTTCATGAGCTTGACCGTCTTGATGATGAAGATAGCTATTACGAGCGCGCAATTGAAGTGCTTGAAGAGTGTGGCTCTCTTATGGCTAGTAAGGGAGTAGATTATCAAGGAGGTTCAGTAAAGGATGATGACTATTATCCTCATGGTTGGCGCAGTTTTGATACTATGCTAACAACTAAAGTGTTGCGGTTTAGATCAGTCATGGAACAGAAAGGTTCAGTAAACTTTGATACTGCTGACGACTGTTTACGAGACTTGATTAACTACGCAGCAAGAGCTATCGTATGGATGGAAAGGAATAAGTAATGTACATTAAAGTCTTAAAAGCAATTAACACAGCTGCATGGGGAATTCTAATTGGCCTTCTTATGGTTCTAGTAGACTTCTATTTAATTCCAGGAGGACTGTACTAATGATAACACCAGTAATTTTTACAAGAGGCAGAGTAGATAATCAAGTTACTCTGTCTCAAATGCCGAAGACTATACAAAATATTACGACTCTGCTGGTTTATCCCGAAGAGTACGATGCTCATATGGAACGGTATGGATCTATCTGTAATGTAAAGGCATGTCCTGACGAGGTTCGAGGGATCGCTAAACGACGTGAGTGGGCAGCCAAAGAGCTCGGTATGGAGTTTATTCAATGGCAAATGGATGATGACTTAACATTTTGTAAGGCTAAAGATGACGGCATGGACGGGTCATGGCCTTTTTTGAAATTTACCGCCATGGAAGAGGAAGATTGGAATGTTTTGTTTAAAGATATTCAAACCGCGTGTGACGTCGGCTTCAGAGTTGGAGGACTTGGACAGAGAATCTCTCCGGCTGGGATTAGCGATTTTCCTGGTGGTGTTAATTCTCGTGTGTACACTAATACTTGGTTTGATTTTAGCGTAATAAACCCACATAACTATGACTGGATTGGAGAACAATGGCAAGAAGACGAGTTTTTGCCTGAAGATTTTCATATTCAATGTCAAATGGTAAAGGCCGGATATCCTGTACTTAACATGAATAAGTTTGCTAGTGCAGGTAATAAGACACAAGCAGCAGGTGGCTGTGCTACAACTCGCACTACAGATAATCACAACAAAGGCATGGAAAGATTTGCTGAAGTGTGGTCTGACTGCGCTACATTACGTTGGAAAGATGGCTGGGAAAAAGGCACTAAGAAAGCGGCGTTGACTATCCGTCTTGGCAAGCTATGGCCTCATGAGAAAACCGTCTTGTTAGAAATGGAAGACCGTCTTAGAGCAGAGCTTGGCGCACCAACAAAAGCACGCGCAAAAGAGCTACAAAAGATAGCTAATGAAAAGAGAAAGGAACTTCAAGAAAATGGATGATGATAAAGCTTTTATACTTAAGCTAATAAGACATTTAAAGATGGGACTTGACTCTATTGAGCGCATCGATCATGAAGGAGTACAAGCAGATCTATGGTCTGCTTATGCTACAATCGAAGACTTGATACAAGATGTAACATTTACCTACAACGAAGTGGAAGAGATTTATAATGATTACGAATAATGTAGGAGACGTTAGAAAAACTTTTGCAATTATGTACATGCACAATGAGCATGAACGACATAAAGAAAATATGCTTGAAATTATAGGAGCCTCTTTTATAGCGAACAGAGACTCTATTTTTGGCGAGCCTAACGTGGCATATCAAATAGCTGAATGTGATTGGTATGATACGCAAGAGTGTAATGTAAACCGTCTTCAAGATTTATACGGCAAAGTACCTGTAATTTGGAAAACTCATGCGGCAAATAGTCGTGGTGATATAAACTCTAACTACGGTTGGATGGTTTACAGTAAAGAAAACGGATCTCAATACGATAATGTATTACGAGAACTAAAAACTAATCCAAATAGTAGACGTGCTTCAATGATTTATCAAAGACCGTCTATGCATGTTGATTACCGTAAAGATGGTATCAACGACTTTTGCTGTACAAACGCTGTTACTTATTACATTGACAATGATAACTATCTTAATTGCGTAGTTCAAATGAGAAGTAATGACGCAGTTTTTGGCTATCTTAATGACAAGTATTGGCAAGTAAGAGTTCTAGAAAGATTGGCCACTGACCTTGACCTTAGTGTTGGTGACATCTTTTGGCAAGCTCAAAGCCTTCACATTTATCCACGACATTTTCATCATGTAAAAGAGTGGTGTGAGAAAAACCTTTAATGGACTTATTAGAGTCATGGACGCATTGGTGGTTGCTGCTTATGGTAACCATCAATACGTTTCTAAACTTGATAGTTTTCTTTAAACATCGTTTCAGAAAGGGAAAAGATGAATAGGTTTATTATCGACATAGAACCTGACGCGATTGCTCAGCAACTATGTGACAAACATATTGTAAAGATGCCGTTGGAAGAGGCTCAAATGCTTTGTACCGTCTTGCATCTTCACGCTCCTGGTTTTGCTAAACAGCGAGAACTGTATCGTGCAGTACATAAGAACCATCCATGTACTAAGTGGGCTGGTGAAACAAGAGCTAATTACCGTTGGGCTTGGAGATTGTACGATGCTATGCTAAAGGAGTATACTTTTAGATACGGTAAACAACACGGAGCAGGTAAGCACCGTCTTTTGTTAAAGCATGCAAACGTTTTAGTACCGCAAGGTCCTTTAACTCAGCATCCACAATGTTTTAGTGGTCACGATGACTTGAAGACAGACGAGTTCTGGCCTGTAAATGCTTATCGTGGTTTCTATAAACGAGATAAAATTAGATTTGCAAAATATAAAGAAAGGGAGATACCGCATTGGCTAAAAGAACAAGTACATGGGTAAAAGACATTCATGAAATGCATGAAAAGTTTGGCGTTCATGAATGGTTGGCGTTTAAACAGTTCGATCAAGAATATAACGTACTAAACCAGTTTCTAGCTTTTCGCATTAACTTTTTAGAGGAAGAACTCAATGAAACACGTGAAGCTTTTGTTAATAAAGACGCAGAAGAGATTATCGATGGTCTTATTGACATGTGTGTTATTGCCATTGGTACGCTTGATATACTGGGAGTGGACGCAGACCACGCTTGGAGGCAAGTTCATGCCGCTAATATGGCCAAAGAACCCGGAGTCAAGGCTAGCCGTCCTAATCCGTTTGGCTTACCGGATTTGATAAAGCCTGCTAATTGGCAAGGACCTGACCACAAAGGTAATCATGGAGATAGTGCTGACTTCTTATAGGAGAACTAAAATGAATGATAAAATAGACTTCTTAGGGCAAGAGTTAGAAATAGCTACTTGTCCTAAGTGTGGTGATGAGTTTCAGGTTATGACAATTGACGATGAAACTGACATTTGTCCTAGCTGTTCTATTGAAGAGTCTAATATAATCATAGAATAAAGGCGTCGCAGGAGCGCCGCTACTAGAAGAATTATAAGATAGAAAGGATTGCTATGCAATTAGTATTTGATATAGAAACTAATGGTCTCTTGGAGGAGATGACCGTTTGTCACGTACTTGTATGTCAAGATGCTGTGACAGAAAAGATTTATAGATACGCTGATCAGCCTGGTTTACCGTCTATAGAGTCCGGTTTGAAATTTATGGAAACCGCTGATGCCTTAATTGGTCATAATATTATTGGCTTTGATTTAATGGCGTTGGAAAAGCTTTATGGTTGGAAACCGTCTTCGAAAACTACTGTGATCGACACATGGATTATGTCGCAAGTATTGGACTTTGATCGTCCTCACAAGCAAGGTCTTGGTGGTTGGGGTGAATATCTTGGTTACGAGAAACAAGATAACTCTGAATTCAATGAGCAAGGCTGGCAGATTTACTCACCAAAAATGTTAGAATACTGTACGCAAGACGTGCAGTTAAATACAAGAGTGTATCATGTTTTACTAGCAGAACTTAAAAAGGCTAATGAAAACAATAGCTTAATTAAGAAAGGCTTACGTGTTGAACATGATATTGGAATATTTGAGTCTGAAGTTCGTAAGAAAGGTTGGCTGTTTGATTTGAATCGTGCAAAGCATAATCTAAATGTTATGCATAAACACATGAATAAAATTGAGTCAATTGTAGAACCAAAACTTGGAACTACTAAAGTATTTATTGATAAGACACCAAAGACGGCAAAGTATACCAAAGCGGGTTACTATACTGCCGTAACTACTCGTATCTTATCGGAATACTTGGGTCGTACCGTCTTAGCTGAAGAGGCCGTGTCTGACAGCCCACCCGTGCTGCCTGGTGACGAGTTTCAACGGTTTACTATAGAACCTGTTACTTTATCAAACATGGACCTGGTAAAAGAGTGGTTGTATACAATAGGCTGGGTACCTGATGATTGGAACGTAAAGAAAGGACCGACTGGTCAGTGGGTACGCACAGGACCTAAGCTAACTTCAACATCATTGGCTAAGCTTGGTCGTATCGGTAAACTGGTTGATAGATATTATACTATTAAGAACCGTGCGGCTACTATAAACTCATGGTTAGAGAGACTTAAATATGACGAATCAAATAATCCTAGACTTCATGGTAGGATGTGGACTGTTGGTACTCCAAGTTTCCGCTGTCGTCATGAAGTTATCGTTAACTTGCCGGCAGTTGATGCTCCGTATGGTCGCATGCTTAGAGAACTCTTTATTGCTGAGACAGGTTATAGAGTTGTTGGCGCTGACAGTGCTGGCAACCAGCTCCGTGGTCTTTGTCACTACGTCGGCAATAACGATTACACCGACCTTGTCATTAACGGTGATCAACATTCACGGAATGCTAGTGTTTTGGGTTGCAATCGGAGCGTGGCTAAGTCTTTTCTTTACGCTATTCTCTTTGGTGCGGGTGATGCAAAGCTTGGTCAAACGCTGTGTGGAGTAAGCGATGCAAAGAAAGGACGAGAAGCCAGAGCTGCATTCATGGCTAACTTACCAGGATTCGGCTCGTTGGTCGAAAAACTCAAAGAAATATATAACCGATATGGATGTATACCAGGTCTTGACGGCCGTAAGGTGTATGCGCGTAGTGATTATCAGGTACTTAATTATTTATTGCAAGCTGCAGAAGGCGTTACTTGTAAAGCGGCTACAAGCTATGCTATGAATAAGATTAATGATGAGAAACTTGACGCGTATCCAGCTATCTTTTATCATGACGAAATAGCTTATATTGCTAGTGATAAAGACGCTAAACGTGTTGGTGAAATACTACAAGAGTCTTTTCGTGAAGCACCAAAAGATTTCGGTGTAATGTGTATGGATGGTGGTGACTATAAGATTGGAGAAAGTTATGCAGACGTCCATTAATTTATTCGGTGACGGGTTTAATTATACTTGTCACCCAATACCAGATAACTGGGAAACTAAAGATTGGTTTTCTAAAATTAAATCTGAATACGAGTCTGATAAAACCAAAATAGTAGAGTGTTATAGCTCTTACTATAATCCAGGTTTTGACGCGTTAACGTGTCCAGCTGAGTGGTTATATCGGAAAGACTTACAGCCTAAAGGAGAATGGGGAGTAGAAGTTAAATGGCAAAGCGTATAGTAAAAGATAACATGTATTTTGAATTGAAACCTCGTAAAAGGACTACTTTTACAGGCAAAAAATACAAAACACGAAAGAAATATAGAGGACAAGGTAGATGAAAGTATTTATAGATGCTGACAGTATTCTATTTAAGGCTGCTTGTACCCAAGATAATAAGCATGATACTAGAAACGTAGTCGATAGAGTTATTAGAGATACTTTGGTAGATTGCTTTTCAAACGAAGCGTATCTTGCGGTTAAAGGTAAAGGTAATTTTAGATATGACATTTATGAAGGCTACAAGGCTTCACGCAAAGAAGTCAAGATGGAGGAAAATCTTCGTGAACGTCTTAATGACGCTTATTTTCATATCATTGATAAGTGGAATGCTGTTCCAGCAGATGGTATGGAAGCCGATGATTTGGTTTGTATCTGGGCTCATGAAGCTCGTGAAGCAGAAGACGATTGGATTATTGCGCATATTGACAAAGACATAAATCAAATTGCAGGTAATCACTACAATTATAACAGTAAAGTAGTTTACTTCGTTGATGACGATACAGCAGACATGAACTTTTGTACGCAACTTTTGATTGGCGATGCGGGTGATTGCATACCTAAAATCCGTAAAGGATATGGTATAAAGACTGCGCAAAAGGCCTTACAAGATACGACTTATGAAAACCGTATGGATAAAGTTGTAAGTGAATGGCAACGCCAGTATGGACGTGGTTGGGAAAACCAACTAAACATGATAGGTAATCTCATATATATGAAGAGGACTTGGGACATGGAGGAATGGCGATATGAAGATCGTTATACCGGGAAAGCCGATGTCGGCAAACCGGATGGAGGGAATACGAGCAATAGTAACAAAGGACGGACGGAAGTTCACTCAAACGTATCCAACGGAGGAGTACAAGAACTTTCTGATGAGGTTCAAGGAAGCTACGGACTCGATGGAATGGGAGTTCGATACCACGAAGCCATTGAAGATAACTTTGACTCCAAAGTTCAGCAATAAAGCGAGTGATCTTGACAATGTTGCAAAGCCTACATTAGATGCTTTGCAGCATGTCTTTGATTGGAACGATAAATACGTATACGAAATACACATGTATAAGGAACTAGTTAAGAAAGGCGAAGAGAGGTTAGATATTCTCATTGAAGAACTCAAAGAAACTGATTGATGACATCGTTGAACAAGATGCTATGATACTTGAACAGCTTAGCCAAAAGTCTAGAGCTAAAAATCGTAGACATCAAAAGCAAATTAACGCTATGAAAAAGAAAATTAGAAAGAAAGAAAGATATGATCGTGAGTGGAACTGAGAAAATTGTAAACTTACACGGAAACAAAAGGTATCCATGTCCTGATTGTGGCAGCTCTGACGGAGTCATGATAGACCCTAACGACGGACATACCTACTGTTTTGCGTGTCAAACAAGAAAGAAGGAATACATGGGAGATGAACAACCCACTACCAATAAGCGTATTGTTGGATCAACTGACATCACCGATATTCATAACTATCCTAGTCTTGATATGCCTAGTAGAGGTATTCAGAAGGATGTAGTTGAATTCTTTGGTGTAAAGACTCACCAATACAACGATAAACCAGCTCATTTCTATCCGTATGGAGATGATTGCTATAAGATTCGTATCTTACCAAAAGAATTTAGAGTATTAGGCAAGCCGCAGCAGCTCTTCGGGCAACGAGAGTTTACTTCAGCGGGTAAAATGCTAGTAATTACAGAAGGCGAGGTTGATGCACTCAGCGTAGCACAAGCGTCATACAATACGAGCAAAAAGGTTTGGCCTGTTGTATCAATTCCATCAGCAAATCAGCTAACAGTATTACTTGAGCATCGTGCTTGGGTAAGACAATTTCAAAATGTAATATTGTGGTTTGATAATGATGAAGCAGGTCAAAAGGCTGTACAAGCAGCTGCAAAGATTATTGGTTTCGATAAAGTAAAAGTAGTACATACTGAGAAATACAAAGACGCCAACGAATGTTTGCTTGATCAAGGCTCAGCTGCTGTAAACCAGGCTATATGGTCAGCAAGTACTTACTCACCCGCGGGTATTGTAACAGGTGAAAAGATCTGGGACCAGTTCAAAGACCGTAGAGCTACAGAGTCTATACCATATCCTGATTGTCTTGACGGTTTGAATGAGAAACTTAAAGGACTAAGGCAAGGTGAAATTACCTTGTTTACTAGTGGTACAGGTTCTGGCAAAAGTACAATTATCAAAGAGATTATTCTAAATTTGCTTGATAAAACTGAAGATAAGGTTGGCTTGATTTCGTTGGAAGAAAGCGTTGGCGATACAGCTGAAAAGTTTATCAGTATGGCTATCGAACGAAACTTGTCTGATGAAGAAGTGCCTGATGAAGAGCTGCGTAAAGGCTTTGATAGAGTTTTCAGCGATGAAAGACTTGTCTTACTTGACCACCAAGGCTCAGTTGGTGACGACTCTCTTATAGATAAGATAGAATACATGTGTTTGATGGGATGCAAATACCTAGTTCTTGATCACATTACTATTGCTGTTTCGGAAGGAGTTGAAGGCAAAGAAGGTAATGGAGCTATCGACAAAGTTATGTCTGATCTACTTAAGATAGTAAAGAAACATAACGTTTGGCTAGGTCTTATCAGTCATTTACGTAAGTCAGGAGGTAAAGCTTTTGAAGAAGGAAACATGGCCTCAATCGACGACGTCAAAGGTTCAGGCTCAATCAAACAAATCTCATTTGATATTATCGCGTTCTCAAGAAACCTTACAGCAGAAACAGATGAAGAACGAAATAAGGTACGATTCACAGTCCTTAAATCACGATTCACAGGTCTCACCGGACCAGCTGGAGCTGCCGTTTACAACCGAGAAACGGGACGATTAATAAATGATACAACCGGATTTTCAATAGGATAATCATGGGAAAGCTTAAAAACAACAGGATCAAAGAAGATGATCTATACATGGGTATCGCCGAGCTAGTTTCTCGGCGGTCTCATGACGCGAAGCATAAGGTGGGAGCAGTAATAGCAAAAGGTAACCAAATCTTAAGCTATGGCTGGAATGGTACACCACATGGTATGCAAAACGAAACACGCCATGCTGATGGCACAACTAAATGGGAAGTAATTCATGCTGAAGCTAACGCAATCTGTAAATTGGCTACATCAAACGCGTCGTCGGAAGGTGCCACGTTATATGCGACTCTATCACCGTGTACTGAATGCACTAAGTTATTGCTTCAATCGCGTATAAAACGAGTTGTGTTCAAAGAATCATATCAGCCAGAGGCTTTGTTGTTACTTATAAATAACGGAGTTGAAGTTGAGAAGTATTAAAGTAAGAGAAGGTACCGATGAAGTAGTTAAATATCCTGAAGAAATGTATTGCGTATACGTACATAAAGATCCAGAAACGTTAGACGTAGTATATGTAGGTAAAGGTACACTTCATCGACCATTTCAAATAACTCATAGAGGATATGACCATCATGTATGGCTATTGGAAAAGTTAGAACAATTTGAAATACAAGAAATTGTAGAAATTAAGGGTGGAAATATGACTGAAGCAGAAGCTTTGATTGTAGAAGCCCATGAAATTAAATGCTGCTTAAGGCATGGTTGTAGCTTATATAATGTAGCTCACAATCCATACCGCAGAACGAGGAGAAAGAATGCAAGAGATAATAAACTATCTGGAGCAGAAAGTGGAGTCAACGCCCCAACGTTGGGCAGTGAAGCTAGTAAAGGAACACAACCTCTCGATCAAGCAGTTAGTGTATGATGCACTTACCGTATTGCAATACCACTTTCGTAAAACTTCTGTCTCTGAGTCTGCAACATGCAAGCTTACAGCGGCATCAGTTGCTATCGGTAAGAACGTATTTATGAAGAACGGCCAAGAGCTAGGTTTTCGAGCAGACGTTACGCTTGGAGATCTAGTTCTTGAAGGTTTTTATGAATGTAGATATATTAAGATCTACCGTGCACCAACAGAAGCACAGATCGCTTGGGAAAATAACCCAGTAGGCAAGCGTCCGTTTAGCAGAGCACCTTATATGATTGAAACCGGAGAACGATGGTTAGAAATAGGAACTTTACCAGACGTAGTAATTGACGAGCTAATTCAAAATACTACGTTTGAACCTATAAAGCCTATTACTCGACTATTTCAGGACAACGGGTTTCCCATCATTAAACATTGGGGATTTGACAGAGATAAAGAGTTCAAGTCTCTACTTAATGAGCCATTTGTAAATGCTATTAATAAACTACAAAGCACTGCATGGCTTATTGATGAAGACATTTTAAACGTAGTAAAAGCAAACAAAAGCAAGTTTGTAGAAGAAAAGTTAAAGGTGTCTGATAATACTGGCAAAAATTATCGTTACTGTATATTCGGAAACAATAGAGAGCTGGCAAACAAAGAACTATATTGGAATGGCGCTCCATTTAATCCTGAATTGGGTAACAAGTCGCTAGAAAAGAAGTATTACGGCGAACTTCGTCGTATGACTAACAAACTTAAGAACAAGAAAAACCAGAAACCACTGGAAAAGCTACAAGAAAAGTATGATGAAGCTGCGGTAAACTGGAACGCTAAACTAGTATTACTTAAAAACCGTAGTAAATTCGACTCATATAACATGACAGTACAAAAGGCTTCTGCTTTGGTAGGTAGACCGTTTTATCAGTATATAGATGCTGATTATAGAGGTAGACTGTATTATCGTGAAAGCTATATTAACTATCAAGGCAAAGACATAGAACGTGGAATGCTTAAGTTCCAGAATAAAAGAATACTTGATGAGAAAGGTTTGTACTATCTAGCTATACATACGGCCTGTTCGTATAACCAATCATATGGCATAAACTCTATACCAGACTGGTGTGAGTGTGATTATGAAGAGCATTTGAAAGCAGAGGGGTTGACGGATATTTCAGTAGACAAGATGACTATTGAAGATAGAATTCGTTGGGTTCTCAACAATCAAGACTTTATAATAAATACGTGGAAAAATAAAACAATACATCAAAAAGCAGAAAAACCTGTTGTTTTTGTTGCTTGTTGTAAAGAATGGCATGCATTCTGGGAGACCTCGTCAGAAGGAGGTGTGTATCTAACCAACTTACCAATCCCTATTGATGGCTCTAATAACGGTTGGCAGCATTTAGCAGCTATATCTAAAGATCCTAAGGCAGGAAAGTTAGTAGGTCTAGTACCTACTGAGATACCGCAAGACTTCTACGTAAAGACAGCTAAAGCCTTGACTTCGCGTATGCCTGAATGGTTTGAACAACGTAATATACCTATGAAACATATTCGTAAAGGCATATCAAAGCGTGGTTCTATGACGAGAGCTTACAGCGCTGGTCATTTAGCAATTGCGTTAAACATGTATGCTGACTGCTATGCAGAAGGTTATCACAGCAAATATAATATCTCAATGTCTGACTGTAACGACTTATCGTTTAACTTAATAAAAGCTATCGATGAAGTTTGTCCTGGTCCTTTAGAAACTATGAGCTACTTACAAAACTTGGCAAGTTACATTGTTTCTGAGCTAAAGAAAGATACTATAAGCTGGACTACGCCATCTGGTTTTCCTGTTTACTACGAAAACTACGTAATGGAAGATATTAAGTGGAAGTCTTGGATATCTGATATGCGTATACAACATGTTGGTAACGAACCAAGATTAGTATACGGTAAGAAGATACCAAGTCCTGGTGGTTTTGCAGCCGGTATTAGCCCTAACTTCATACACAGTATGGATGCGGCTCATATGGCGCTAGTAATAGCTAACTGGGACGGAGACTTTGCTGCTATTCATGATTCGTTTTCTACTCATGCAACTGATGTAGAGACTTTAATAGAACTTACTAAGCAAGTCTTTATATCAATGTATAATCAAGAAGACTTTTATCAGTGCATAGCTGAAATGCTCTTAGATAACCCTCAGGACTTCCAATACGACTACCAGTTAGGAACATTAGACATAGAAGAGATTGCATTGAGCGACCACTTCTTTGCATAGGAGGAATATGTTTAAGATACACAGTGACGGGTGTTTAGGGCTGGATTACGACCAGATCCTAGACATCCACAAATATGGCATAATTTTTAAGAACGGAGAAGAGCTTATTCTTCCACAAACATTAACACGTCAAGTTAGAAAACGAAGGGACTTCTATGTCAAAGCAAAAGAAGCTGTATTACATTAAGAAATATGTTGGCGACAAAAACACGTTAGTTCATGGGCCGTTTCCAAACAAAGACGCTATTGATTTAATGGGAGCTTTACAAATAACGGCAAAGGAAGGTTGGACATATGAAATGGTAGAAGCAAATGAGTCTACAAAAAACTAAATTAACTTATAACGATCAGCCAGTATTTGTGTCTTATCAAAGAGACAGCGAGACTGGAACTGAAGTTCCTATTTTAGGATATTATTTATACGGAGTAGACGGTACTCGATGGTATCAACCTATTCCAAGAACTCTACATCCTGATTTATACGAACAATACAATACATAGTGAAAAAATAAAGGGTACCCTTAGCGTAATGCTTTGGGTACCCTATTTTTTTTTATCCGATATCAATCTGCAATATCGTACTATCTTTAGCCGCTTGAAACAGCGCTTCTCTGTTCTTTCTAGTCTTAGCAATTGTTTTACTATTGCGAGACTCAAGCTCTAGCACTGACATCATTCGATCAAAGAACTCTAAGAGTTGCTTTGGCTTAAGAGAATTAAATCCT
>Ga0181566_10002155_pt1 | contig 16232 bp, 16 predicted proteins | sample 101ome_15_FD_133762 | JGI IMG/M metagenome (GOLD analysis project Ga0181566, IMG submission 133762) | Coastal salt marsh microbial communities from the Groves Creek Marsh, Skidaway Island, Georgia - 101402AT metaG (megahit assembly) | ecosystem: Environmental > Aquatic > Marine > Intertidal...
TGGCAAACGATGCTGCAAGTTTTGTAAAAATGGGAGTTAACACTGTTGTAATTACAGCAGAAATGGCCGCCCACAAATTTGTAAAACGTATTGGTTCTAATCTTCTATCAATCGATATTAGTGAATATTCTGATAAGGCAAAACAAAAAGAGTACATTCAACGTCGACTTGAAACAGTTGGTGATGGTTTTACTCCTCCAGGTCAGTTATTCATTAAGCAAATGCCAACATCACAGGCAACAGTCCTTGATATTGATGCATATATTACTCAACTTGAAGAAGAAAAGCAGATTAAGATTGGAGCAGTTGTAATTGACTACATTAACATCTTGGCAAACTATCGTAATCCAAACAGTGAGAACACTTACTTAAAGATTAAACAAATTGCAGAAGATTTAAGAGCAATGGGTCAACGTCATGATTGGTTAATTGTAACAGCAACTCAGATTACAAGAGGTGGTTACAACTCAAGTGATATTACAATGGGTGATATTGCTGAATCAGCTGGTCTTTCTCATACTGCTGACGTAATGTATGGTATTATTCAAGATGATTTAATGCGTGCAAGTGACGAATACTGGCTCAAAATCTTAAAGATGAGAGATGGTGAAGGAAAAGGAACAAAATGTAAACTAAACATTAACTGGAATTATATGCGTCTGGTAGAAACAGAAGATATAACAAACAGTAATCTACACGGAATATGATAGACAGAGATAAAATATTTGACAATAATTTTGAATCACCAGACTTTGAGATTTTACCCAATTTCTCATTTGATTTGGACCCTTCTTGGAAAGACGATCGATCTGAAGAGGACAAGATTCATTATGATTTGATCGCGCGAGAAATACACAAGCTGGTTACGGCCTCTAGATTTAAAATCTTTAATGAAATCGACGACCACGGGAGAAGCGTACAATTAAAAAAGGTTGAAATCAACGACGTATATGGATATATTGTCGGTGAGATGGTAGCAAAATACAGCAGAATTGACCTATTCAGCGAACTATGTGTCTATTTTGATATTAACCCAACTAAGTTTTATAATTCACTTTCAAACATTTACAAAGAAGATTTAATTGAAGAGCTAGACCTCAAGACGGGAGTCCTTGGAAAGAAGAACATTAACAAGTTATTCTAATGATTGATTCTAAAGTTTTTAACGAGGGTGCAAACAGGGTTTGGATCCTCGGAGATTTACACTTCGGAGTTCGGGCAAATTCTCAAGAATGGCTCGATATCCAGAAAGAATTCTTTGAAAAGTACTTTATACCAACTCTTAAAGAACATGTAAAGCCAGGTGATGTATTGGTTCAGGTTGGAGATACGTTTGATAACCGACAGTCGATCAATATTAAGGTACTAAACTATGCTGTAAATCTTTTTGAAAGGTTAGGTAATATTTTACCAGTTCATGTTATTTGTGGTAACCACGATATTTGGGCTAAGAAGAGTAATGAAATTACTTCAATTGATAGTTTGAAATGGATCCCAAATGTACAGATCTATAAAGAACCTCAATTGATGGATTGGAATGGCCGTAAGGTTTTAATGATGCCATGGAGACGTGATACTGCACATGAAACTGAAACACTTGCCGAATTTCCAACTGCTGAAATAGTATTTTGTCATTCTGAAGTAAGTGGAATTTACCTAAATGCAAAAGTAAAGAACGAGCATGGTACTAGACCTAATGTTTACTCAAAGTATACTCGAGTTTACAGTGGACATATTCACTATCGTCAAGAGAATGGTAAACTATTATTGGTAGGTACTCCATATGAATTAACACGTTCAGATAGTGGTAATCAGAAAGGATTTGATCTAGTTGATTTAGAAGACATGTCAGAAACATTCTTCCCGAACAACATATCACCAAAGTTTTTAAAGTTCAATATCACGAAGTTGTTCGATATGACTCTCGGTGAATTTAAGGATCAGATTAGAAATAATTTTATTGATTTATATGTTCCAAGTAAAATTGCAACATCTAATTCGTTAAGTGAATTAATTAATAAGATTCAAAATATTGGTCGAAGATTAGAACCAAACATTTATCAAGAGACTGATATTATCGATAAGGACTTTCACGATCTTGATGACGAGATCTATAAGAACTACAATATATTAAACCTTTGCGAATCATACGTCGAAAACTTAAAATATGACGACGATACGAAACAAAAGTTAAAATATAAACTAAAACAGTTACACGACCTTTGTGCGTATAACCACGATATTGACAGATGAGAATAGACTCTATAGCATTTAAGAATTTTGCAAGTTACGGAAATAAGGTACAACAAATAGAATTTGAGGATGATTTCTCAGAATTGTTTTTGACCTTAGGAAAGAATGGAGATGGAAAGACAACAATTGCAAATGCTATCATTTTTGCACTATATGGCAAAGTTGAAGGCGTCAAGCTGGGTGATCTTCCAAACCGAATCAATGGTGAGCTTTGGGTACAGATCAAACTTAAATGTGGAACTATTGACGTTGACATTGAGAGAGGACTAAGTCCAAATATCTTTAATGTTAAACTAAATGGTGTAGAATTCGACAAGGCTGGTAAAAAGAGTGTTCAAGACTATCTTGAAGAAGAGGTATATGGAATTCCTTACCATGTATTTAAGAACATTATTATCCTATCAATTAATGATTTCAAATCGTTCTTAACGATGAGTAATAGCGATAAGAAGCAAATCATTGATAAGATGTTTGGTTTCTCTGTATTAAATGATATGCAGCAGAAAATCAAAGATGAGAGAAAGAATGTCAGACTTGAAATAGCAGGTTACGAATCAGAATTGACCCAAATCATGGAATCAATTCAATCCGTTCGCCATAAATTAAATACTCTACTTGAAGAATCTTCTCAAAAGAATAAGGAAAAGATTGAAGAGCTTAAGAATCAGTTGACCCAATTAAATGAAGATGCTAAAGGTCTTAAACTTGAAAAGGACGAGCTAACCAAAATTATTGGTGAATCAAAAGAAGAATATGATGATGCTAGATCTGAAGCTTCAAAACTAAAACATGAGATTGAGTATCTGAAAAAGAAGATCAATCTTTATGAGGGTGGTAACTGTCCAACTTGTGAGACTAAGCTTGATAGTGAATGGCATACTCAAAAACTTGACGAGTTCCAGGACCAGTTAAAAGAAAGTGCAACTGGAATTAAGGAACAAAAGGACAAGATGGATGCTACTAAAAGCAGAATCGATGAACTTTCAAATCAAAAGAAAGGAATTGAATCAAAGGCATCTAATATTAAATATGAGATGCAGTCTCTTAAGAATGAACTAGTCAAAATTAAAGATACGTCAAGCGGTGATCAGTTCGAACATTTGAAAAAGTTAATCGAAGACTTTGAAGATAAAGAAGCTAAGAAGTCTGCTGAATCAAGTAAATTGTCGAATGATTATCAATTTATGGAAATGGTTGAGAACATCCTGGGTGAAGACGGTGTTAAAAACTTAGCAGTAAAAACAATTCTGCCAGGTTTAAATACCAACATTGCTGCGATGACGCAAACAATGCACTTACCATTCCATATTAAATTTGATGAGAAGTTCAATTGTATTATTAATCATTTAGGAGAGGAGATTAACCCAATGACCCTTTCTACAGGTGAACGTAAAAAAGCAGACTTTATTATTATCATTGCGATCATTAAAATCTTAAAGTTGCGTTTCCCACAACTAAACCTACTATTCCTTGATGAATTGCTAAGTTCGGTTGATAATGACGGAGTACACAATATCTTAAAGATCCTATCACAAGTTATTAAAGAGAACAAGATTAATACATTTGTAATTAACCACACTGTATTACCGCATGAAATCTTTGATAAGAAGGTACAGATCTACAGAGAGAATGGTTTCTCTAAATTCGAAATCGAAAGAATTGAGTAGGATATATAGTATATCTGAAAAATTATCATATAGATGGCAACATATAACCTTAAATTCAACAAAGACGACAGTGTAGTTAGGCACCTAATTATTGGCCTACTTGCTGACCTGAATCAAAAGTTAAGTTTCCATCGTCAGGTTTCGAATGATAATAGAGTCGAGGTAGATGTACCATTCTACTATTCTATTACAGGAGACGAAAACTTCTTACGTGATGAATTTCTATTTACAACGATCGGTGGAGTAAATTGTGTACCAGATGGACAAAAAGCCGATGGAAATTACGATCAGGTTCCAAGAGGAGTTATCAATATAACTTCGCTTAATGTCGATCCTTCAAAACTAGTAAACAAGAGAAATCTTGGTCAATACTCAGTACTCGATAAAGACGGTGTGATGCAGAGTTATGTTGCTGAATTTAGTATGATTCCAATCGTGTTAGGATTTGATGTTACAATTGTAGTTTCAAGTCAACTTGACCTATTTAAAGTTACTGAGGCAATCATTAAAAAGATGTACCGTGCTAATTATTATAACGTAGAGGTTGGACATCTTGAAGAGGGACTATATAGAGTTTCTTCTGAATATGCAGTACCTGATGATTATAGTATGGAAAGACCGGTTGAATTTGGATTTGGAGAAAAAGAGGACTTTAGAGTTACCTTTCCTATAGAAATCAATTCATTCATTCCATCATTTGACTTCTCAACTGCAAGGCATGCTGGTAACAGAATGGAAGTTATTGGAAGCTTTAACAATACACAAAATGGAGAAGTTGAAGGACCAGATGCTCCACTACTAGGAGACAACTATAATGTTACTGGTCGAGAAGTTCCATTTAAAGAATAAATACTTGATATATAAAGAAAATTAAAAAACCATAAAATGGCTACAGTTAAGAAAAATATCTTCACGATTTGCTTTGAGTCTGACGAGAACTCTAAAGTAGTTTATACTGCTGGAAAATTCTTCAACATAACAGAGAGCGGAGTTTCACCAATGTCGACTGCATACAATCCACTATTGGAAGACCTAGCATATTCACTGAAGAACTTTAATGTAACAGAAGAGGGCTTAAGCTTTTACTACGATCTAAAATCTAAGTCTATCAAAAGAATCACTGAAGGAATTGCTTCAGCAGAGTTACAGCAAGAAAAAATGAATGAGTCGGTTGAGTCTTTCAACGAATTGATCGAGCTTAACGCAAAACTTTCTGAAGTAGAAGCTCTAAGAAAAGAGCACAAACTTGCTGGTAATGAAGCTGCAGTTTCTGAAGCGATCAACATTATTTCTGAAATCAAAGCATCGATTGCTAAGGTTAAGGAAACAGCAACGGTTACTCTATACAGATACGTTGCAGAAGAAAATAAAGTATACGTTAACAATACTGAAACAGCTCTAGAAAATTTCACAGAGAATATGTTTGCTGCCGGTTACATTAACTACGCAGACAAAGCAATTCTAAAAAAGTTCGAAGCCGCTGCAAATAACTTTGATAAGTATTCAGTCGCTGAAAACCTAACAGAAATTACTGAAGATTCAATTACTGTTTCAACATTTAGAGTTAACGAAAAAGCTTTCGTTTACAAGAACAACGTAGAAACAACAATTACAGAATTTAAAGAACTATCTGCGGTAGCAGCTATCGATTATATTTCTGAAAAGACAGGAGAAGATGTATCATTCATGTTCGAAGACGTCCTACAGGCAAAACTAGAATTAAGATCTAGATTAGATGCTAAAATCGAAGAGACTTTAGGCCTAATCGCATTCTTAAAAGATCAGAGAAATATTCTAGCAGAGGCTAATAAGAATATCCCAGAAATTAAAGAAGCTGATAAACTAATTAGTTCTGAAATCGCTAATTTTGAAACAATCATTTCTATTCTAGAAAATGATGAGCTAACAAGAAACGACGGATATACTACTGCTACTCTTAAAACTGAATATGACGGAGTTGCAGCAGGTACTGAAGTAAAAGTTGATGCATTAGATTATACTACAGCTGGTAAAGACGATATAATTACAATTGTATCTGGCGATAAAGCTATTAAGGTAGAAAAGAGACATGTTGAGATTAGTTCTAAAGAGACAATCTAATAAACATAGTTATTAACAATAAGAAAAGGGTCAATTGGAAACAATTGGCCCTTTTTGTCTATAATCTAAAACAAAATAGATTATGAGTTTATTACAGATACTTATTATTCTTGCATTTGGCCTTTGGGGCTACAAGAATTTTGAAGATAAAAACAGAGAGCCTTGGAGAGGTTTCCTATGGGGATTCTTTTTAGGTATAATTGGAGTAGGTATTACTTATATGTTTAGTAAAAAAGAAATTAACGACAATAATGGCTAGAAAAAAGAATTACTTAAACAATAGGGACCTTTATGATGAGATCGTAAAGTCTAAAGAACAGGATCAGCTTACACCTAAAGCTGAAAAAATGCTTGTTATGTTGGCTGAGCGAGCGATTCGCAAATTGACTTATGTTAGTGATGATGATCGCCAGGATTGTTTACAATTCGCGCTATTAGATTTATTAAAGTATTGGAGAAACTTTAACCCAAAGTATACGAATGCATTTGCCTATTTTACTGAGATCGCAAAGCGTGGTTATGCAAAAGGTTGGAATAAAATACATCCTAAAAAATACAAGTCTACCCTATCGCTTGATAAAAATAGCGGCAGCTCAGATCATGAGGGTGGATTGTTCAATATCTGATGTCAATAAAGAATGTAAAACCAACTAAAAATTCAGGATTTAACCAAGGATATTTCACACCAACATACCCACAGAAATACCTTGGCAAACCTCCTATTATCTACAGGTCATCATGGGAACGCAAATTTATGATTATGTGTGATTCTAGAGATGATGTCGTGGCGTGGTCCAGTGAACCTGTAGAGATTAAATATTGGTCTACATTAGATTCTAAAGTCAGAAAGTACTACCCTGATTTTTATATGAAAGTGCAAAAGGGTGAAGGTATCTTTGAAGAATTTCTGGTAGAGATTAAACCGTCAGAACAGCTTAAGAAACCTAAACCTCCTACAAAGAATTCTAAAAAGGCTCTTAACTCATATAAGTTTTTAGCCGAGCAGTTCGTTATTAATCGCGATAAATACATATATGCTAAAAAGTGGGCGGAAGAAAGAGGTTGGCGATTTATTGTCTTAACTGAAAAGACGCTTAAATAATGGGTGAAATCAAACGACAAATCAGAAAACTAAGTAAAGAAGCCGGTGGTAAAACAATGGCTAGAAGGGTTGCTGAGAAATGGTTTGATACCTCTAAAAAGAGTAGGGCTAATAAATCGGTAGTTACTACTGGTCGAAGATTTATGCCAGGTAAAATTTACGTATTTGAATATAAGACACCAAAGGGAATTGACCGATTAGAATGGTGGGATAGGAACCCTGTAGTTTTAGCACTTGATCCATATAAAGGAAATGATGTTGGAATTAACCTTAACCTATTACCAGTTACGGTAAAAGAAGAATTGTTAGACATGGTATATGATCGATTACAGGGTCAAATTAAAAGTCAATCGTTAGGTTCTAGGAAAGGTAATGCTGAGATTCAAGGACAAATTCAATTCAGTTATGAGGGCGCCAGATCATTCCTAAAACAATATGGATATGACTTTGCAATTAGACAATACATTCCAAATTTAAAGTCAAATCAAGCGGTAATTGCTTATGAAAATTGGGCAAATATTGCACTTTGTGATTTTATAGATTTAAATGGAAGTACAACCAGAAGCATTAGATTCCAATTCAGAAAACATAACAGATAACAAGAATATATACTAAAGAATATAATATTAACCTACAATGGCAGGATTTACTAATAACAACAATGGTCCATTAAGTACCAATAAAAGACCGTTTAGGCTTTCAGACTCTCTGAGAGCTCTTTCGTCGTTTGGTATGAGATATGACGACCTTGTATTAAGACAGTCTCAAGCAATTGGTCCAATGGAGGATCAAATAGGTTACGGTCAAATGAACCCACTTGGATGGGACAACGATGATATCTATGGAGCATTTGCTGCTCTTTCAATGACCGACATTAACCTAAAGAAGAACATTCCATTCTTTGATAAGGACTATGCTGGAAAAAGAGATGACTTAAGAAGCTTCTCGATGAATGATGAGATTGAGGATATCTTAGACATTTTAAGTGATGAGACAATTGTTTATGATGATAAGAATTTCTTTTGTCAACCTGAAATTTTAGGAATGGATGTTTCTGAAGATGTTGAAAAGGACCTTAACAAATACTTTAAGCAAATCTATCAATACTTTGGATTCACACAAGATCAATCAGCATGGTACTATTTTAGAAAGTTCTTAATTGATGGTTATCTTGCATTTGAAATTATCTATTCACCGGATCAAAAGACCGTAATTGGTTTTAAAGAACTTGATCCAATCACACTAGTACCTGGTTATAATAAAGAGGACGGTAAGAAAGTTTGGATTCAATATAAGGACGATCCAATTAAACAGAGAAAACTATACGATTCTCAAATTGTATACATCTCATATTCGTCAATTACAACCGCATCTAGAGTTTCATACGTTGAAAGATTGGTTAGATCGTATAACCTTCTTCGCATTATGGAACACACTCGAGTGATTTGGGCTACCACTAACTCGAGCTTTAGAATGAAATTCATTATCCCAGTTGGGGGTAAATCTAAAACACGTGCTAAACAATCGCTAGCTCAATTGATGCATTCATATAAAGAGAATGTTGAATTTGATTGGGATAGTGCAACTCTACAAACTGATGGTAAACCAATGCTACAGTTTAATAAAGAGTACTGGTTACCAAGTAAAGAGGGAGAGAGCCCTGAAATTGAAACACTTGGAGGAGACGGACCAGACCTTTCAGATACTGAAGCACTAAAGTACTTTGCAGATAAACTAAAGCACGTTTCAAAAATTCCATATTCACGTTTCCTATATGAAGACGGTGGTGGAGATTTTAATATGGCCGCTGATGGTATGATTCGTGATGAAATTAAATTCTCTAAATTCGTTAAGCGTTTAAGATCTACATTCCAAGAGATTTTGGTTAAGCCATTATACTTACAAATGTGTCTTAAGTACCCTGAATTTGAGAACGATCCACAATTCAAAACTCAAGTCGCTCTAAGATTTAACGAAGAAAACGTATTCGCTGAACTTAAGAATTACGAAATAATGGAGAGACGCCTAGACTTTATCGGTCAAATGCGTGACAGTCTAGTAGAAACTAACCCAGAAACAATGGACGAAGAATACTTCTTCGATATGGACTTCCTAGTTAAGAAATACTTGAAGATTTCTGATGATGATTTAGCAGCTAATGCAGCCGCAAAAGCATCGAAAGCAGCTGAAGAGGCTGGAGAGGAACCAGACGACGAAATGGGTGGATTCTAAAAAAGATAAATAAGTTATGAAATACGTAAAATTATTTGAGCAGTTCATCAAAGAGAACACAGCAAAACCGAATCCAGATTCAGATGTTGTTGCGGATGATATCAAACTCGAAGATGAAAGAGTTATTACTTCAGCTGAAATCATTGGCGCTATAATTAATAGTGAAAGTGAAAAAGAGCTAGAGGATTACTTTTATGATAAATATGGTCAAACTGCATTTAGAGCAGGAGAACTAGCTGAGATTAAACAACTTTGGAATGAATACCAAGCCGAAGTTAAAGAATTAGAAGCTGAAGAGGAAAAAGAAGAAGAGGCTCCAGCAGCAGAAGGTGGAGATGAAGCAGATACTGAACAAGCTGCAGATGATATCCTAGCTGATCTATAAAAGTTTATCATAATAAAAAGATATATAAAAAAACAATAAAACTCAAAATATGGAAAATATGAAGGATCTTTTGATTGTAGAGATGTCATCGAACGCTCTTTCTGTAGAGAATACAGAGTCAAAAGACTATGTTTTGGAGGGTATCTTTGGTGAAATTGATGTTAAAAACAAGAACCAAAGAATTTATACTGAGGATGAATATGTACCTCAAATTGAAGCTCTTCAGCAGAAAATCAAGTCAGGTAAACTGTTAGGTGAATTAGATCACCCTTCACAGTTTGACGTATCTTTAAAGAACGTATCACACGTTATTGAAGATCTACACTATGACAGTGAAAAGAAGCAAGTAAGAGGACGTATCAGACTTTTAGATACTGATGCTGGTCGTCAAGCAAAAGCATTAGTTGATGCGGGCGTACCTCTACAAATCTCATCAAGAGCAGCTGGTGCTGTTGAATCAAACGGCAAAGTAAAAATCAAACAACTATTTACTTATGACCTAGTAGCTGATCCAGGATTTGAAAACGCTGAACTAAAGCGCGTTAACGAATCTTACGGTTTTACTAGTGAAGGTGGCTTGTATATTTATGAGATAAATAAAGAACAAGAAAACATTACAACAACTCAAATTATAGAAAATCAAGAAATGGCAGACTTTGTAAAAGCTGACGACTTCAACAAGTACACTGAGTACCTTGCAAATGAAATCAAGTCGTTAAAAGAAGCAATCGAAACAACGAACCAGCCTGTTGAGAGTGAAGTATCTGAAGCAGATCTAAACGCTGTTAGAGAGCACAACGACCACATTGTTGAGAACTTTAACAATCTTTCAGAGTACGTTAAGTACCTTGCAGAAAAGCTAGATCAATCAATTCAATACTCTGAGCATGTAGCTGAAAAAGCTGATCAAGGAATTCAGTACTCTGAAGAAGTAGCTGAAAAACTAGACCAGTCAATCCAATACTCTGAGCACTTAGCAGAGGGTATGGAGAAGGTAAAAGAATACGCTAACTATTTAGCTGAAGCTCACAATGAGAACACAACTTCATCTGAAAAGTTAATCGAGTACGTTGACTACCTAAAACAAAATCTACAGTCAGTAACTGAATACGCTGAGTACATTGCTGAATCTATCAATGAAAATCTAGTAGTTGAAGAATTAGGCGAAGGATCAGGCGATGAAGGTGCTGCTAAAGATATGGAAGAAATCGAAAAGAAAGATTCTGAAGTTGGTAACAACGCTGAAGAAGGAGATGTAGAAGGAGAAGAAGCAGCTCTACCTGCAGAAGAAATCGAAGCAGAAGATACGAAAGTAAATACTGAAGCTGATAAGAAAACTACAGATACTTCAGCTGAATTAGAAGCAGATCTAGAAGGAACTGCTGATGATGCTGGTAAAGAAGTAGTTGAATCTTCTGAAGAAGTTGAAGAAACTGAAGAAACTGAAGAAGTAGCTGAAGAAGAAGGAGAAGAAGCTGCTAAAGATATCGAAGAAATCGAAGATGAGCATGAAGAAGAAATGGAAGAAGAAGTTTCTGCTGCTGAGGCTTACAAAAACGAAATCTCTAGCAAACTAAGCTCACTTGTTGAAGCTGCTACGAAGAAAGAGAACGAAAATCCATCATTCTTTAAAATCGTTTCTTCAAGCGTTCAAGAAAAGTACAACGCACTTAACGAAGATGCTAAGACTGAAGTTAGAAGAGCAGTTTCTAAGAGAGGCTTTATGACTGAATCACAAATCGAATCAATCATCGAAAGCTCTAATCTAATCGTAGAAAACAGAAACGCTGAACCATTCTTCATTACTGCAATGCCAGTAGAATACAAAGAAGCATGGGAAGCTCTATCTGAATCTAAGAAGAATCAAATCATGGCTCAATCTAAGTACCACAAACTTGGAACTGAGTACCAGGTAAGAAACTTCTGGCAAACAAGAGACCTTAGAGAGTCTGCTCCAGTAATGGAAAAGCTTGAAATGGTTAAAGAATCTAAAGAAGAAGAAAAGAAAGGTCTAGGATATGATGTAACTTCATATGCTGAACAATTCAAAAAGAGATTCAATAAATAAGGATAATACGACTGAGTTATGCAGTATGTAAAATTGTTTGAGCAATTCATAAATGAAGCCAAATCACAAGTTAAATTTGGTAGACTTACTGATAAGAATATAGAAGACAAGGCAGCAAATGCCTTGTCTATTCTAAATGGTGCAATTGGAAAAACAATTACAGGTGCAGATCTTAAAAAAATTGAAGGTGTTAACTTTTTTGGTCCTAATCCAGGTAAAAATTTAAAGAAAACTTCTTTAAAATTTATTGATGTACATGCTTTAGTTTACAATAATAATAAAGCTATAAAGTTTTATTTAATATATGAGACTAAATATGACTTAAATAATAATTTTGTTAAGGGTTCAAACGAAGATAATCCATTACTTTCAACAGATCCAGAATGGTATAAAACGCCTAAAGCAGAATGGGTTGTAGATATGCAAAGGTTATCAAGCTATCCTTACATAAGACCTCTTAGACCCCAGGATGGAAGTAAAGTATATAAGTCTACTTCAGACACAATGTACAATTTTCTTGAATTAGAAACACCATCAAATAACAAAAAGATTGAAAAGGCTTTAAACGTATTAGGTTTAGGAGATATTATTCTATAAAATAAAGATATATAAAAAGATATCGACGATAGGGCGACAGAAGCAGAAAGCCCAAATATGTCGAGTTTAAACAACAAACAAAAAACAAAAATCTGAAAAAATGGCAAATTTAATTAATGAGGCAGAAATCAGAAGTACTTGGGCTCCTGTAATTGAGGAAGCAACTGGTATCAATGATTCTAACAAGCTGGCTTGGATGTCAACTTACTGCCACAACCACAAGCTATACGAAGATGCTAACATGATGAGCTTAGGTTCAGTTGGTTCTTTCAATGGCATGAACATCGGAGGTATGGGCGCTGTAGTTCTACCAGATACTACTGCGGGCTTTGATGCACAAAGAGGTTCTGGAGATAAAGCTCCAACACTACTTCCACTAGCAATGCAAGTTGCTGCACAAACTATCGGTCTAGATCTAGTACCGGTTATCCCAATGGCTGGTCCTATGGGTCTTTTATCTTACCTAGACTTCGTATACGAAGGTGGTAGAACTGATAACGACGTAACTCCAACTTACGTAAAAGTTAGCGGTACTAACCTAGGAGTAGGTAACGATAGTGCATCTCCAGCTAACGATTACGCAGTATTAGTTGGTACTTCACGTCTAGACGGTGTAGGTATCTACAAAATCACTGACGCTGGTGAAGCTGCAGTAGCAGGTGGCGATACTATCGCTGATCTATTCACAGGTACTAATATTGACGTATCTCTAGTAGCTGCTCTAAACGATCACATCCCAGGATTCTCTGGTAACGAGGACGCTGACGGTGATCTACTAAACGCTTCTCCATTCTCAAGAGAAGTTGGTGAAAGAACTCCTGATAACATCATGGGTCTTTCTCTATTCAGCAAATCAGTTGAAGCTGAGACTTTCCAAGTTGCAGCTGCAGTAACAAGAGAGCAAGTTCAAGACCTTAAGCAATTCGGTGTTGACGCAGTAGCTCAAGTTGAAGCAGTTCTAACTAACGAACTAACTCAGTCAATCAACGCTTACATCCTAGGTACTATGAGAGCTATGGCTGAAACTGAGCTATCAACTCTAGCACTAGGTGCTTCTTACTCACTAGGTGGTAACACTTACGGTGATGTTAACAGAAGAATCCTAACTCACGTACTAGCTGCAGCGAACCTAATCGCTAACAGAGGTCGTAGAGGTGCAGGTAACTTCGCAGTAGTTGACGCTAAAGTAGCTTCAGCTCTACAAGGAGTTGCTGGATTCGTTCCAAACCCAATGGCTAACACCATTTCACAAGTTGCAGGTGCAATCTACCCAGTAGGTTCTGTAGCTGGTATCAACATCTACACTGATCCAAGACTTTCATTCGACGGAGACGGCGCTGGAAATCACGAGATCTTAGTAGGTAGAAAAGGTGATGGTAACGGTGCAGGTCTAGTATTCATGCCATACCTAATGGCTGAATCAGTACAGACTATCGCTGAAGGTACAATGGCTCCTAAGGTAGCTGTTAAATCTAGATTCGCTCTAGTAAAAGCAGGTTTCCACCCAGAAACTCAGTACCAGAAGTTCACTGTATCAGGTCTACAACTATAATCTTACGATTAATTAGTATAACCTATATTGAAAGGGTCTCTTCGGAGACCCTTTCTTTTTGTGATATATAAGGTATATTAAACAATCCAGTATGATTAGTATTATTATGCTTTCGAACCTTATGTCTTATGAAGGTTCTAGAAAGGATCCAGAGTCTAAGTTTATTAGAGCAGTTGATTCCTACTTAAATCAAAAAACAACTTATCCAAATGAGCTAATTATTATTAGCGACGGCTGCGATATTACCAATCAATTATATAATGAGCATTTTAGTGAAATTGAACGGGTCAAACTGATTAAAATGTCTAAATCAGAAGAGGGTGTTTTTCCAGGTACCTATCGACAGGTTGGAATCGATAGTGCCCAGTATGAAATTATATCCTATCTAGACAGTGATGATATTTTATTGCCGAATAGAATTAATCAATGTGTTAATTTACTAAGAGCATCTGGTAAAAAAATGATTCTAGACCGTTATTATATTTTCCCAGATATTCAAAACGTTAATTCATCATACTTACAAACCACTAAAATAATTTCTAGATTTACATCACACGGTATTAATTTTAGAAGAGTTAGGTCAATGTGGAAAGGATCGACTGCTCAGTTGGTACATTATAAAGATATAAAATCAAAATGGACCGATGCTAAAAGAGGTGAAGATGCTAATTTTATAAACTCAATATGTGGAGAGTTTATGTATAATAAAAACCAACTTATGCTACCAATTGATGGATATGTAGTATGTCACCATCCGGTATTTGGTTTTGATGTCTAAGATATATAGATTATAAATAAAAGAATATGAAAATGAAGCTATCTAAGAAATTGATGCTCTTTGAAGAATTTACTGAGATAAAAACTGAAGTTGGCTCGACAGTAGATACAGGCGTAGATTACGGTATGAAGGGTGAAATCATTCAGGATGTCGATACTATTATTTCTAAACTTGAAGATCTTGCTAACAATTTAGGTTCTGATAGAGTTGGAACTACTGAAACTGCAAATGAGGCAGAAGCTGTAAATGAGGTTGCTGATATGGCATCTCAGATCTTAAGTGCAGAACTATATATGATTCCTCTTATCATTGCAGCAGGTTCAGGCGCCGCTGTTTTAGGAGCTGGTTTAGGAATTTATAAAATCATCGATAACGCAGTTAAGAAAAAGAAGATTAAGAAGGCATACAAAAAAGTACACCAAAATAAACTTGAAGCTGCTAAAATTGAAGTTGGCTTAACTAAGTTAAAGGGACAAGAATTAACAGATGCTCAAAAGAAACAAGCAGAATCACTAAAGTCAAAGGCAGATATGATGCGCGATAATGCACAGGCTCTTGATGATAAAGTTGCTGAAAGATTCCCAGGATTTGAAAAGTTCTTTGCAGTTTTAAGATCTCAATCTAATCTTGAGGTTGCTGAAATTATGTTACAAGGTGATTTAAGTGATAGTGAAAGAAAAAGATTTGAATCGCAGTTAAATAACGCAAAAGAGGGTCTTGAATTAAAATCTAAGAAGGCTAAAGAAGATGCGGCAGCTGCAGAAGAAAAGCTAAAGAGTACTCCAAAGGAAGAACAAATTAAGAATCTTGAAGATCAAAAGGCTGAATTAAAGGATAAAATTGATTCTACGGATGATGAGGATCAAAAAGAACAACTTCAACAGGCACATGATATGGCTGACGAAAGGCTTAAAAAGTTAAAAGGTGAAAAGGTAGAACCTGCTGAGCCAGAAACTGAAGAGCCTGAAACTGAAGAAGAAGATCCAAAGGTTAAAGCAGCTGAGGATAAAATTAAAGAATATGAAGATGCTATTGAACAATTAAAGAGTAAAAAAGATAAAGCATCTCAAGATAAAGTAGGAATATTACAAGCAGCGCTTGCTAATAAAAAGAAAGAATTAGAGAAGTTAAAAGAATCTTAATCTAATCGCTTTTTAGCATTTTTACGAGCTAATTTAAGGAACTCCTGTCTCTCATTGAGCAGGAGTTCTTTGCATTTCTTGCGAAACTCAATTGAACTCTTAAGAATTCGACTGTCAACCATTGGAGCCTTTAAAATGTCATGGTATTCTGGATGGATAAAGTTTTCTAGGTCAAAATTCATAAATTTGGCTCTAATTGGTTTACCAGATATTGCACAAACCCAATCGATTTGATTATAGTTGTTCTCAAGTGTCTGCTTATCAACAGCTACACTGCTTTCCCAATCCCAATATAACTTTAATGCCGCAGAATCTTTCACCGAAGGTCTCTGTATTTTAAGAGCACACTCAACAAA